>Ga0224523_1000002_pt1 | contig 230801 bp, 203 predicted proteins | sample CFST50metaG_FD_182732 | JGI IMG/M metagenome (GOLD analysis project Ga0224523, IMG submission 182732) | Peat soil microbial communities from Stordalen Mire, Sweden - C.F.S.T50 | ecosystem: Environmental > Terrestrial > Soil > Wetlands > Peat | place: Sweden: Norrbotten County, Stordalen Mire... | reverse complement strand
CTCTACTCCTGTCCTCTAGCCTGTCGGAGAGGGGAAGGGAGAGGTTGTTGTGGACAAAAGATTTTTTTTCCTTACCCTCTCCGATAGGGGAGGGTCGGCGCGAAGCGCCGGGGAGGGGTCGTTTTAAAAAATGTTCAACCCACGAAACATCCTTACCATCATCAACACCCCCCGCCTTCTTTGGCCCCTTAAGATCGCGGTGACGGTTTTTGTGATCTACCTCGCCGATAGGGGTTTGTCGAAAACCCAACTCGGCCCGCTTATCGGCCATATGTCATTTATGCCGACGGCCCTTGCAATCCTCCTGGGGTGCGCCTGTTTTTATTTTCAAGTCATCCGGTGGCGTATCATATTGCGCGGAGCGGGAATTCCCGTTACCGGCAAAACGGCATTGCGCACCATGCTGTGGGGAAGCCTTTTGGCTTTCATTACTCCCGGCAGGACGGGCGAGCTTTTTCGCGCAACAGGATTGCCCGCAACGAAAAAGAGCCAAACGGTGTATGCGGTGCTCATTGACAAAATGTTCACCGGCGGATCCGTTGTAGCCGTGGGCGCCCTTTGTTGCATGGTTATGCTGTTCGGAAAGAGACCGTCGTGTTGGGGATTTTGGATTATCATCATAGGCGCGACCCTTGCCGCGGCAGGGGCGGGGCTTGCGTTCCGTCTGAGAAACTTCTCTCCGCTGAAAAAGGCTTTCCGTCAATTACCCACCTTGAAGGGCCGGTCCCTGGGAAATGTCATCGCCTGTTCCATCGCGGCGCACGCGCTTCTTCTTGTCCAGACCGCGGCGCTCTTCGACATGTTCGGAAGCCGGGATTTTCAGGCGAACATCCTTGCTGCGGGCCAGTCATATGCGTTCATGCTGTTTTTCCCTTTTTTCATCGCCAACATGGGCATCCGCGAGTATGCGTTCGGCATGTTTCTCGGCGGCGCCTTGGTCCCCGCAGCTTTTGGCGCGTCCATGGGGATATTGGCCATCAATATAGTCCTGCCGGCGCTGTTGGGATTGGGGTGGTGGATGGTGGATATTAAAAAGATAAGCGGCGCGCCGCCCCGGTAACGCTCTCCCCCTCAATCCAAATTCCCGTAGTCCCGCTTCCAGCTTCGCTTGAGGGGCTGGGGCGGAAGAAAAATGAGCATGTTCGTGGTAATGAAAATTTCCGCCCCCAGGCCGTTGCGTTCGCAATAGAAGAAATCGAACCAGTATTCGTTGCCTGAAGTCAAGCCAAGGGCGTCGAGATTGACCGAGTCCTTTGCTATTCCGTGGACTCCTCCCATGTCGAGCACTAAAGCATTGTTGATGAACAACCACACGTCATCGTTGCCCATGAAGATGAATTTTTGGCCGGGTTTGTACGTGAACAGCCGGTGTATTTCCATCGTATAGGCGTAGTTTTGCGAGAACCATATAACGGAGTCGGAGTGAGTCGCCAGAGGATTGGGTCTCGTCGCTATACTGCTTGGCAGATCGAAACCGAAACCGCGGGCGTAGGGGCGAGAAGCAGGTATGGTGTTCGCGGCATAATTCCATTTTCGCAGCGGGGAGAATACGTTGTAGACATTGGGAGGTCTGGTATAATTAAAATAAGCGGGATCCGAGGAAGTCCATCCGGTCTCGATCAGCCAATGCGGCATGATCGAGTCGCCGAAAGTGAAGACACCCGCCTCGGTCTTTTTTTCCAAAAATTTAAGGGAATCGAAGATAACGATATCCGCGTTGGCGTTTGTCGAATCATAGTTGTTGCCTACCCATTCGTCGGGAACAGAGCCTCCTTTTGCGTCGGGTCGGTTTTTAAGGCCCGACCATCGCATTGCCGTTGGATCGAACAGGGCCGCGGCATCGGCGCCGCTGGGCCTGAACCAATTGTTCAGTTGGTCATTGAAATACACATTCGCCTTCAACACCGGTTTTCTATCCGCGTCAAGATAATTCTGGATCATTCCCGTTTTTACCGGCAATCCTCCCGGGTGCCCCTGGAAATTGGAATTGGTCGTGTTTGCCCGCATATCGTAGAGCACCACGGGAATCCACGCCGAGTCACTCACGGTTGAATGCCATTGCCCCTGGCGTTCGCGCGAGAGGTTCTGCAACAGTTTCGTGACGTAATTATGCGTAGACGTCGAGCCCCTTTTCATATATCCTTCGGTAGAAATAAAAAAAGCGTTACGTTCGGTTTGATACATATTATACTTGACAGGAATGGACCCAATAGTCGTGCTGTCGATACGCACGTTGATGGGGATGCCATTGCTATTAGTGAATACCACGGTGTCTAGGGTGGTTGTGCCGGATCCAACGAAAAGACCTGCATAAACCGGATCGCTCATGGTTATGGTGTCCCTGCCTGCAAGCGTCCAGACGTTGCCGTCGGTGGAATAAAAGGCCTCGAAAGAAGTATTGGTTTTGTTTAGTTTCAACCATACCGGCAAGGCGGCGGACAGAACGCCCCCCCTGTTGGCGCTTGCATTGCCGTTCACCTTTCTCGATTCAAGGCGGACACTGTCTTTGGTCGTGTCGACGTAAGCTGTGGCGACGTAAACCGATCCCGGCGTTAAATCTTGACGAATCATAATGCCGGCTTTATTATGCTTGCTTGTTCCGGAGCCCACTTTCATGGAATATACTTGCGCGATAAGCTCCAAGGTGCCGCTCATCTTACAATAACTGTAGTGGAATTTGTCCGTTGTTCCGAAAGCGAATTTACCCCCGCCCCGTAGCGTGTCGGCCGTATTGCTGCCATGGAGTGAATCGTAAGAGTATCCGTAGAAACCGGAGGGCGTTGGAGAGCCTATGTCCGCGTGGGGACGTTTTAGCAAATAATTTGCTTCCTTGAAGTCGAGCAGATCCTGGGCAAGCAGGGTCACAAGACCGTCGGCGGCGCAATAGGTTTGGATTTTATAGCGATAATTATTAGCCGCAGTGGTGTTCAACTGGGAGTTGATGACCATGGCAACACCAAGGAGGCCCACGCCCAAGAGAACCAGCATGGTAATCAGAGCTATTACGCCTTTGCGATTTAAAAACTTTTTCATGGAATTCCCCCGGAAGTTAAACTTTGTTCTTAAGCCTGAACGTATAGGTAAGCGGCAAGTGTCTACGATGATCGCTGTATCTGGTATACCGAGCATCGGGCAAAGCGGTCGTGGCATCCACGAACAACGCGACGGAACTCATCAGTTTCCAACTTGTTTGGGTATTTCCAACCGAATCCATGAAAGTTACTTTAAGCGTATCGATGTTTTCGGCAAGGACATTGGCATCGCTGTCCAGGCACACATTGGTCCCCTTCAAGTAGTAACGCTGAGAATTAAAGGAATAGAGGCCATCGCCCAGATAGAAAGAATCCTTCGTGGTGCCGCCGCTTATGAGTATCTTATTATTTGCAAGATTGACTCCCTTTAATTCGTATGTTTTGACTGAACGCTTCGGGGCCGTGTTACTTTCGGGGATTTGTCCAAGACTATCGGCATGGCTGAATGCATAGCCGTTATCGACCTGCAGGGAACATGATGTTGCAGTCTTTATGAACAATTGGGTTACAATAAAAAGTCCACCGCGAGGATTGACTTTTATGGTAAAACTACTGCAGGGAGCGCTTGCGACGCTGATGATGTTGTCTTTTTCCAGCGAATCGTTGACCAGCTCGCAGTCCGCCCCCGCCTGCATGAGCACGTCGCTAATTTCCTTTATGGTAAACTTTGCGTTCTGGTTCATTTCGGTGAGCTGTTCCTGCAGGGAATAGCTGTTCAGCATGGTAGAATACAGCCTGGTAAGGCCGAGAACGAGCACACAGGAAATCATCAGGCCTATCATGATTTCAATGAGGGTAAAACCGCGGTTTTTTAAAAAAGTTTTTTGCATGGTTAAAACATCTTTGAAAGATAAGTGGTTGCCTTCATCGTATCGTTTTTACCCAAACCCCACGATGCCGTAAAGTCGCATTGACGCGAGTTATCCTGGCTTCCCCCCGTAGGCCTTGTGGCGGTCGATATTAGCCAGTTTAAGGTCACTCCGTTTTCAACGGTCGACCCGCTTACCGGAGGAAAATTATGCTCCTGGTCGCGGCTGATGATCATGCGCATCGACTCGATTTGCCGTTCGATCATGTGCCCCGCCACGAGGGTCCGGTTCGACGACATCACCCGTCTCCACGACGACGACTGAATTGAAAAAATAAGGACCCCGATGATGCCGATGATGACCATTGAAAAAAGCACTTCTAAAAGGCTGAAAGCCTTTTCATTGAATAACATTTTAAAGAATGTTCTGTTCATTGCCGACTCCTCGTTATAATCATGTTACTGCCTTCGACCTCACCCTAACACCCCGGCCTTTCGGCCTCCCCTCGTCCCCTCTCCGTTCGGAGAGGGGACGAGGGGCGATAGGGTGAGGTCAAAAATTCCTCCAAATCCGTATCCTGCCCGTACTCGCAAGCACGGAAATCGTGTCGCACGGGTTTTTATTGGATGATTTATTTTTATATGAGCTTACAATGCAAAGCTTCAAACTTGCTTTTGCCGAACCATCTCCCCTGAAAATGATGGCCTTGGGGTCCGAGATATTGCTATTGGATAAAATTTTCAGCGTATCGGTTTTGGGCAATTTATAGGCCGGCATGAAAAGTTGATCAATTCCCGCGTTATACACGTTGTTGCTATTAGTGTCCAAAAATGTCTTGACAACATCCGGCGACGATGACGTGTCGAAATAGACGCCGCAATGGATATTAGGGTCGCCTAGCGCTCGCGTTTTGGCGAGGATGATCTGCTGCTTCACGGCATTCGAAGCCGTGCGAAGGCGAAGTCCTTCCAAATAGGACACTACCGAAGGTCTGGCAACCGCGGCAAGAATGCCGATGATCGTTATAACAGCTAACACCTCCAATAAGGAGAAGCCCAAAGAATTTTTATTAATCTTACGCATTTCTGAGACCCTTTTATAGCCGGGAATAATACCCTTGTTTATAATAGTATACCCGCGAACCGGTTATTTTTCAAGGATATAAAAGGATTAATGCCCAACTCGGTGCGCGCATGCACCTTTCTTTACATGCGGCCTGTAACCGGAAGTTATTTTCTACGGTGTTCGCCGGGTATCTTTACGTTTGCTATTTAACGGTTTCCCGGCAAAAGAACGCGAAGCGAGGAGTAAGCATCCGTCACCAGATCCGGTTAAGCCCTTAAATTGCAAATGCGCCACAGCCATGAATCAATTCGACCATATTTTTAAAACAAAGCTTGAAAGCTGGACGCCGCTAGGCCGCGGATTTCACGACTTCTTTCCCGACGAAGATATTGAGAAAATTCGGCAGGCCGACCGGACCTTCGATGGAGCTTCGCGAACGATTATTTTCGTTGTTTTCGAAAACAAATACGCTTCGCTCGGCGGATTGGCGGCTATCGCCGACTCCATGCCTCAATTCATTCAACAATCCGGTGAACCTATCGCTTTTTTTTCCCCGTATCATTGTAATAATAAAAAAATACGGGAGGCCGGCGCCCAAGGCCGGTTTACAACCCTCTTCAAGGAAATCGATTTTTCCTCCGGCGCTTATTCCGGTAAGGTATGCTGTTTACAGGACAGTACCGCGAAAATCCCTTCGTACTATTGCGCGATTGACGGCCATTTTTTACCGCCGGAAGATCCCTACCATTATTCCGACCCGTCACTGCTCGCCATTGACGCCCTGGTTTTTTGCGCGGCCCTTCCCGCGGTGTTCAAGAAGCTCGGACTCACTAAAAATCTGCTGATTCACGCTCATGACTGGGAAACCGCGGCGCTTGCCTTGACCTCCAAAATGGCCCTCCTCGACAAACAGTTGTCAAGCGCAAAAACGATCCTTACGCTGCATAACTCATACGACGCGCATTTGCCGAAAAGCCTTGCTCAACGGTTTTTCGGCCATGCAACGGCCGCGGAAACATTTCTGCAGATGTTCATCCCGCTGCTCAGCGGCCCTCTGACCACCGTCAGCACGCCGTTCGCCCATGAACTTCTGCATGATCCCCTGCAACGCGGGGTTTTCACCCCGCACCTCCAGGCGGTCTTTTCGAAAAACCCTCCCATCGGCGTTGAAAACGGCGCATTTACGGACCATACGGCGCCGTTCAGCGAGCCGGCGCTGCTGAAATGCGAACACGGCGACTTCTCAATGGCGCTGGCGGAAAAAAACATAACGCGCCGGGGGTTGTTCGATCGGCTGCAATCGTGCCGCGATCCCCGCGCTTTAGGAGAGATGAAACTCAACGGCGGCGACGCGGCCGCGCCGGTTTTTTTCATGTCCGGACGTCTTGATTTTATGCAAAAGGGGTTTGACGCGGTCATCCGGGCCTTCCAACGGCTGCTCAGGGGCAAGGCAAAGCTTTTATTTTGTCCGAATATCAGCGGCGCTCTTCCTGCCGACGTGGATGATTTTATTTCGGAAGCCTTGCGAAACTGCAAAGGCGATATGGTTATATGGCCGTTCCCCATTTCTTCCAGGGAATATTTTGACCTGCTTGGCGGCGCGTCCTTCATGGTCATGCCTTCCTTGTATGAACCTTTCGGCTGCGCGACTGAGGCCTTTGCCGCAGGAACACCCGTCGTGGCCCGCGCAACGGGAGGGCTTTGGGCGCAGGTCAGGCCCTGCAACAATATTCGCATCCCCGCGTTTTACAGGAATATTCTTCAGTACAGTGGCACGCCCAAAGAACCAACAGGTATTTTATTCAGGGAGGAATTTCCTGATTTGTCGGCTGAAGAAGCATGGAAAACCTTTGTAACCCTGCCGCTATGCAGGCGTTGCGAGTCGCCATTGTATGAATCGATAGTGGAATCGGCCGCTTCAGCTTTACGCACAGCTATCGACGTCTATGCAAACCCGACGCGCTACGGCGCCTTAGTATATAACGCGGCGGCGTCCACGGCTGGATTTTCCTGGACCGACACGATAGGAAATTATCGAAAAGTATATGACAAAACGTCATTAAACTCAATTTAACCATTGATTTTTCATTAGTTCGGCTGTATGATAAAAACATCGTTGCAACGATAATCGGACGCAGGTGAAAGGATTTGAGTATGGATCAAGGTATGATGAAAATGGTGATCGGTTTCGTGGGAGGGTGCGTTATTGCTTCGGGTATCTGGGCGTTAGCTCTGGCGCTTTTTAGAAACGAGCGTCGGACATCCAAACAGCGGCGCGCCGCTATGCAGGATATCGCCTCGGAATGCGCCGAGATCGACGGAAAGCTTCCGCCCAATGCCATGAAAACGATTTCCTTCGATGAAATGAATTCAGCGGTGATGCCCCGGCTGGAGAAGGTGCGCCGAATGCTCACGGCGAATATGCCGCTTTTCGACGTGTATTACGTCAAATACGTCGAGAGTTTGATCGCCCGGTATCAGGACGTATTGCCTCCGTATTCAGGCAAGGAAGCCGCGCGTAGGGAAGAAAAATCCACGGACATTCCCCTTACCGATAACAAAGCGGTCGTTGCGCCGGAAAGCATCGGCGGCGGGCATTTTGTAGAGGGGCAAATGCCGATAAACTTCGATCAAACATGGCAATTCGATTTTTCAAAGGAGAAATCAGGCCATGGGGATTTCGGCAAAAAGGAATCAGCCGCTATTGAAGAAAAAGCATTCGAGCCGACCTTCGAAGCATTGACGGATATGGGAGGAAAAACGGAAGCGCCGGGGACCGCCCCGATTCCTTCCGAAGAAACGATCAAGACGCCTGAACAAAGCACACTATCCGTAGCCACGCCCATGGCCGCGCCCGTTGCAGAAAAACACAAAGCTGAAGTAAAGGAGTCCGCGGATTCCTCGCCGATTAAGGAAGCATTAAAGCAACCCGAGCTAAAGACCGCTCAACCCGCGAAAGCGAAAGAGACCCCGGAGATTATCCCGCCGGATGTTGAAAAGGAAATCGCGGTTGAATTCGAGCGAAGCCGCGCGCCTAAACAAAAAGAAAAAACATCCTCCGCCAAAACCGTCGAGGAAAAGAAAACAAAGACCACGGAGACCGCGAACGATTCCGCAAACGCTGAAATTCTTTTACCCCCGGAAACAACCGCCATCCAGGAAGAGCCCGAGGCGATTTCCATTCCCAAGGAACCCGTGGAAGAATTCATCAGCGGGGAGGATCTGGTAGATAAAATCGATACGTTTTTCGGCATCAAGGAGTGATAAACCCCCGCTGCCTCCGGCATTCGTATAACAGTATCGACCCTGCAACGGTCGCATTGAGGGATTGCGCCACGGGGCTGATGGGTATTCCCACAAGGTGCGTGCAAAGCCTGAGCAAATAGGGCGGAATGTCCCGGTTCTCCCCGCCGATCACGATAATCGACGGTCCCGTGAAATCGACCCTTTCCGGCGCGAGCGGAGAGCCTTGACTGGCGCCTGTCACGCCATATCCCCGCGTTTTAAGGTCGATGAGCATTCCTTCGAGGTTTTTTGGTTTTACTATCGTCAAATGCTCCATCATCCCCGCCGAGGTTTTTGCGACTACGTCCCCTAAAAGCGCCGTATTTTTCCGTTCGAGAAGAAGTCCGTTTACGCCGAAGGCCACGCACGAGCGTATGAGCGAGCCGAGATTACGGGGATCTTCCATGGAAGCGGGAACCACGAGCAGCGGAGGCGAGGAAGCGGCCTTCAGCGAATCCAAAAGCGATTCCACGGTGGAGTAAGCCTTGACGCCGCACATCACTACAACGCCTTGGTGTTTTGTGGTTCCGGCGAGGGCGTCGAGGCGCTGTACGGGGACCATTTGATAGTTAAGCCGCTGTTTGCGGCATTCCTTGAGCAATGCGAAGAGCGGGGAGGACGACTTCTCGGCTTCAAAAAAAACGCGTTCGATTTCATGAATCCGGTTTTTTAGGAGTTCTTCAACGGCGTGTATGCCGTAAATGACGTTTTCAGAGTTTGAATTTTGCATGGGCCCCCATTTTCATGGATAAAAAAATAAGGTCTGATTTCATAAGCAGTACAATATATTTTATTGAATATCGAATTACCTTTTAAATAGGATCAAGCATTGAAAAAAATAAGGAGGAAGTATGGGAGACCTTTTTGCGCCAAGTCACATGATTTGGATTTTATTGATCATCGTATTGCTCTTCGGATCGAAGAAAATACCGGATCTCGCTAAAGGATTGGGTCAAGGCATAAAAGAGTTCAAGAAAGCCACAAAAGATGCTGAAAAAGAAATTACAAATTCTAACCCTGGTGATAAAAAACCTGATTCGGAAAAAAAGGAAGGTTGACGGCGAGTCGGAAGGGCTTTCATTCCTGGCCCACCTTGAAGAGTTGAGATCGCGGTTGGTCAAATGCGCCGCCGCCGTTGCGATCACCATCATTCCGTGCTTCATTTATTGGCGAAAAATTTTCGACGTCGTTCTGGTATATCCGCTCAGGTTAACCAACCCCAAACCGCACCTTATTTTCACCGCGCCCGCCGAGGCGGTGATGCTTTCCGTGCAAATCGCGCTGGCGGGAGGCTTGGTCATTTCCTCGCCGATCATTTTTTACCAGGTGTGGCGATTCGTGTCGCCCGGTCTCTACAAACATGAAAAGAACGTCGTCGTGCCCGTGGTTATCGCCACGACGTTCTCCTTTTTCTGCGGCCTGGCATTCAGCTATCTCAGCATACCCCTCCTGATCCGGGTGCTGGCCACCTTCGGCGCGGGAGTGCTGGAACCATACTTCAAGGCGAATGAGTATATCGGTTTCGTGATCAAGTTGAGCCTGGCCTGCGGCCTGATTTTCGAGCTTCCGGTCCTATCGTACGTGCTGACGAAAATGGGGCTGCTGACGCCGCGGTTCCTTGTCAGCAAGGTCCGCCACGCGGTGGTCGTCAGCTTTGTCATTGCCGCGATAATTACCCCGCCCGATATTTTTTCCCAGGCGGTCATGGCCATTCCCCTGCTCGTGCTGTATGGAGTGAGCATTTTGGTTTCTTATTTGACCGTGGAGAAGAAACGATGAACATGGGCATTGGCATTACCGAAATCATGGTGATAGCCGGATTGGTGCTGGTCCTGTTCGGTCCCAAGGAACTGCCGCACATGTTCAGGGACATCGCGCGCATTTTCGCGAAACTTAAGCTCTACAGCGATAAGATCAAACGGGAATTGGACGAGGCGATCAAACTCGAGGAACCGAGCGTTCCCTATGAAAACGAAACTGAAAAAAAGAAAAAAAACCTGCGCGCACAGTACCGTTCAAACACGGAAAAACTAACCGCGCAGGAAAAAATCGAGAAATCCGACGCGATCTGGAAGCATTGCATCACAACGCCCGAATATCAAAACGCCAAGACCGTCATGATTTACGTGAGCATTGGCGACGAAGTGGCAACCCGGACCCGTATCGTGGAAATGCTGTATGAGGGAAAGCGTGTTATCATACCGTTTTATAAGGCTCTGACCAACGAATTAGGTATCGCTGAAATCAAGGACTTCGAAAAAGACCTCGCTGATGGCGCCTTTGGAATTCCCGAACCCGTGGAAATCCTCCGCAACAACTTTTTCAAGAGCGATCTTCAATTGATCCTGTGCCCGGCAGTGGCCTTTGACATCTACGGCAGCAGGTTAGGCCGCGGTAAGGGCTTTTACGACATGTTTCTCAAGGAAATAAAGGGCAGGGTCTCGATTTTCGGTTTTGGGTATGATTGCCAGATCTACCAACAAAACCTTCCGTTCGATTATCACGATGTTACCATGGACCAAATCATCACCGAGAGCGGTTTGATTCTTAAGAAGTAACCGAAAGAACCTTCCCTATGGTTCTCTTCATGCTACTCTTCTCCCTTGCGTTGATCGTCCTTTGCGTTTTGTGTATCCCCTTCACCATCGCTCTAACCGGGAATTGGACTTCCCAACTTAATTCCGCGTTCCTGGCATTGCACTGGGGCCATCCATTGCTGTTTTCAATGACCATTGACGCAAAAGAATCCGCAATCGACGTTCGGCTGTTGGGCTTGTTCCATGTCTTCTCCCGTCAATCAAAGGACTTAGGCGCCTCCGCTAAGCCCGCGGACGAAGAAACCTCCGCGGCCGATTACTGGGGCGCGGCGCAACCGGCGCCGGAGGGGGCGCAAGCAGGCCAATCCCATGAGAAGGAACCGGAAACAACGGACCAAACGGATGAAGCGGGGGTTCCCGCGCCTTCGAAGAGCCCGGAAAAGACCCAGGGAAAAAGTCTTCTACAACGCATACGCGGGATTGTCCAGCGGATCAAGGAATTGACGTCGAGTAAAACGGCGTTTCTTCTAACGCAGTATTCCTGGCATCTGAAACTGCTGCGATGGTCCCGGCGCCGGATAGCCGGCCTGCGCAAGCTTTTTACGGTGCGTTCATTTTTCGTTATGGTTCGGGCGGGCTTTAAGGAGCCGTCGGAAACGGGTCGAATGTTCGGGTTTTGGAAGGGCATTGAAAATGCTTTACAACTGCGCAACAGCGCGAAGCGCCGGCTGACCATAGAACCCGTATTCAATGAGGAATGCCTTGAAATCCAAGGGGAGATTTCCCTGCAAACATCCCTTGCGCGTTTTGCGGCGATGGCGGTTGTCATGTTCGCGACGTTTCCCTACTTTTCGACGTTCATGGTATGGAGGAAAAGCCGCCGATTAAAGTAACTAGAGGAGGATTTCGTGAAAAAGATAACGTTCATGATTCTTGTCGCCGCAAGTTTGTCATATTGTCAATATGTCGAAGGCCTTGTCACCACCACGATGTACGGGGGACTGGCGGTAGCGCTAGGAAGCGGAGTCAATCCCGGTCCCTCGCTCTGCATAGAACCGATACGAAACGTCACTCCGAACTTCGGATTAGGCGGACACATCGATTATTCCTGGATCTCCGCCGCGAAACCGCCCAATGTGGATCCGGGATTTCGCATGGGAGTGCATTTCATCGACGCGGCGTTTGTATGCAAAGGCGTGTATCCGTTTTCGGAAAAGTCGAGCGCGGCCCTGGAATTCGATCCGGGAATTAATCTCACGTATTTTTATTTCCTTCTGGGGAATATTTCCGACAACGCCATGAAACCCTTTTACGGGCAAACATTTGGAATTTCCTACCGGCGTCAGCCCTTCGCGTTCGTCATTAAATTAAAAACGATCTTCGCGGAAATTTTCAGACCCAAGTACGATAACATTTTTTCAACGCAAAAAACGATCTCGTGGATGACCTTCAGCGTGGGAATTGAGTTGTAAATGTCGTTAATTTTGGTATTTTCAAGTCTAAATTAACGATTTTTTGATATTAATTGGTTAATTACTTTGCCGATAAAATCGCTAAATTCCATCTTGATTTTGAAACAATTCATCCCTTTTGCGACGGCAACGGAAGGATGGGGCGGGTGATTATCAATTACCAGCTTATGCGATTAGGCTTTCCAAACATCATTATTCGCGATAAGGAGAAACGAATTTATTATCAATCCTTCGGCGATTATCGTGATTCAAAAAAAACAAATACCATGGGAAAAATACTCACGTTTGCTTTAATGGAATCGCTTCACAAGAGAACAGCCTATCTTCGGGGAGATACGATAATCCCGGTTACGGCTTTTGTAAAAGCAAACAAGAAATCGATCCACCATTATCTCAATGCCGCCCGCAGGCAGACGATCCCCGCTTTCCGGGAAAAAGGAATCTGGAAAATCGGGAATTATCAGCCTTGAAAGTCCTTTCATGAAAGCCGGCGTCATAATTTTTTCAACGCAAAAAACGATCTCATGGGTGACCTTCAGCGTGGGAATTGAGTTGTAATGGAAGACAGAGCTTCGAAGACGTTCCATAGAAATCAGTTTCATCCGGTCGCAGCAAGGTTCACACGTTCACCTTCGCCATCCGATCCATCCGCCGCTTACCATTCCGAACTATAAAGAAATTGCACAGGGTACGCTTCCCGCACCTCATCGCGGGTCACTTTGTGCTTCCAGACAAGCTTGTCCGCTATCTCCTCAAGCCAATTAATCAATAGTGTAATATTTGACACCGTCCCTTGTTCGTTCGACCTTTCGGCGATGACTACCAACGATGTTGTGCGGCGATTTCCCAAGACTCACTATCAAAAGATCGTATGGCTTTTGTCAATATGAAACAATGAAATACGCACTGTATAATAAACTTGGAGCATTACCACTCCATAAACTACTCCATGAATTTTTCTGACGAACCAGAAATATTTTTCGTATTTTTTGCAAAAACAGCTGTTTTCTGACAGAAACCGATATTTTTTATAACCTATTGTTTTAATCCTTTATTTACTGTATATTAATTTGTGCTATAGTGAAGGCATGAAAATGGAAGGAAGGCTCACATGAAAAAATGCCCGGTATCGCTTATGCTTACTTTGGGATTGATAATTTTATGTGTGCATACGACAAGAGCTCAATGGGTGCAGACCAACGGACCGGAGGGGGGTAATATCAATGCACTTGTTGTAAGCAGAGACAATATTTTTGCAGGCACCGACACCGGCGTCTACCTTTCCACCAACAATGGCGCAAGCTGGACTGCAGTTAATAATGGATTAACGAACATTCAAGTTTCTTGTCTTGCGGTGAATGGCAATACTATCTTTGCCGGCACTGGCGGAGGCATTTTCCTTTCATCGAATAATGGAACAAGTTGGTCTGAAGTTAATAACGGATTATCTACGGATGTTATTAGTAACGGTATTAGTACTCTTGCAGTGATTGGGAGCAATGTCTTTGCCGGTACGCAGGGAGGCATCTACCTTTCCACGAACAATGGCACAAGCTGGATTGCAACCAATAAAGGTTTTAATAACGTGGGCAGTTTAAATGTCCATTCTATTGAGTCAATTGGGAGTAATGTTTTTGCCGGAACTCTTAGTGGCGGTGTTTACCTATCCACCAATAATGGCGCAAGTTGGATTGCGGTCAATAACGGGTTGACACACACTGATATCTGGTCTCTGGCAATAAATGGTAGCAGTATTTTTGCCAGTACATCGGATGGCGTTTTCCTTTCCACGAATAACGGCGCAAGTTGGAAACCAGAAAATAACGGTCTTAATGACAGTGTAGGTGTTCTTTCTTTTGCCATAAGCGGTAGCACTATTTTTGTTGGAACACAAATCAGCGGAATATTCCTTTCAACGAACAATGGAGTAAGCTGGAAAGCAGCTAATAACGGACTCACAAATACTGATGTTAGGGCTTTTGCCGTAAGCGGCAGCACTATTTTTACAGGCACATACGGTGGCGGAGTCTACGTTTCCACGAACAACGGCGCAAGCTGGACTGCGGTTAATAACGAACTACCTAAAATCAATGTTTCAACTCTTGTAGCAAACGGCAGCAATATTTTCGCTGGCACGGAGACTGGAGGGGTTTTCCTTTCCTCAGATTCCTGTGCAACTTGGACAGCCATCAACTCAGGGATAAATAGACCTACCATTTTTTCTCTTGCGGTAAGTGGAAACAATGTCTTTGCCGGCGCTGTACCTGGTGGAATTTTTCATTCTACAAACAACGGATCGAGTTGGATAGCGGTCAAAGATACCGGAATAGCGAACACAGAAGTTTTGTCTTTTGCCGTAAGCGGGAAAAATATTTTTGCCGGCACTAATGCGAGCGGAATATTACTTTCTAAAAATTATGGCCCAAGCTGGACTGCGGTCAATAACGGAATACCTGAGTATACAAGTGTTTGGTCGCTGGTGGCGAGCGGCAAAAATATCTTTGCCGGAACAAGCAGTAATGGCATCTTCCTTTCCGCCGACACTGGGGCATATTGGACAAAAGTCAATTTTGGCGTACCATATAATGCTGCCCCTGCAATTAATTCATTTTTAGCAAGCGGCACCAATGTCTTTGCAGGAACCGATGACGGTGTATTCATTTCTACCGACAACGGGGCAAGCTGGACCAAAGCCAATGTCGGATTGCCTGAGAATCCCGCTATTTGGTCTTTTTCCATGTGCGGTCACATAGTCTTTGCTGGAGCAAATAATGGCGTGTATTATTCTGTCAACAATGGGACCTTATGGAATGCGTTCAATTTTGGATGGCCTGCGGATGACAGAGTAATGTCTCTATCAGTGAGCGGAACAAATTTATTTGCCGTTAACAACAGAGTCTGGCGAATGTCGCTTCTTTCCCTTCCCGGCTTCTACAGCGCCAAAAGCGGCTCTCTTTTTACCCTTAAAATCCCCGTTACCGGCGACTCGCTCAATTACGGCTATGTACCGCTTACCATCCCACAAGGAATGACGGTTTCAATTGGAGGCACAATCTCCTGGACTCCCAAGACCGACTCTGTCTGTCTTGAGCACGCGGAATATCGTGTGTTCGATGATAATGGAAACAGGGACACCGTGACCTATTATATATGGGTCAACGCATCTAACCCAACAACTGCAATTCTGAAAAATGCTAAACCCGAACAAAACTCTGTTTTTTCCATTTCAATAAATCCTTCTTCCCGTAATATCACCATTGTCCGGCCCGACCATTCTCGCGCCGCCGACCTGTTTATCTACGACCTCTCCGGCCGTGTTATTGACAAAATGATCGGCGTTACCGCCAACTCAGTGATCTGGAAACCGAAGTCAAAGACCACGGGATGCTATATTCTCATGGTTAAAAGCGGTACTACGAAGTTTACGAAAAAATTCATGCTGACTTGGTGAGAAAGCCCTATAGAAACCATTGCGAATTACTACCGCGAATCGGTTCAATTTTATTATTATCGTGATTTATCCCCGGAATTTTTGTATGAAATTGGAAAACAGTTAGCTCAAACCTCTAATGTTTCTTGTCTTTAACGATAATCCTGTATAGTTTCCCATTTGCTTTTTATTGTTTTCCAGGAAGCGGAAATCGGCTTTTTTATAGAAAAAAACTCCAAAGAGCGGGTTTTTTCTTTATATTTGTAATGACTCATGGAAAGCGGTTTTAACGAAAAAACCTGAAACAAATTTGGGGAAGGGGACGATAGTGAAAAAAAGGATATCGACAAGCAGACGCGGTTTTCTTAAAATGAGCGCGGCGGGAGCCGCGGGTTTGGCTATCGGTTCGAAAGTTGAAACGATTTTCGCCTCCACCCAGCCGGTTACTGCGCCGGGACCCGGCAATAAGTGGCCCGGCCGCGTGGTCATTAATTTCAACAAGGCCGCCGTCACCACCTCCGGCGCCGATACGACGGTCATAAAGAAAATGGTCGATGAGGCGATTTTAAAATTGACCGACCAAACCGCGATCGGCGCCGCATGGAAGGCGATATTCCCCGCCACCCTGACCGCTACTTCAAACATCGCGATTAAACTTAATACCGCCAACACCGGCTTGCCGGCGCCGCATTGGGCATCGGTGCGCGCCATTACCGACGGGCTTCAACAAATGGATTTCAATGGGACCAAATTGCTCGCGCAATATATTACGATATACGAAATAGGAGGCAACCTTTCGGCCGCAAAATTTACTTCCGCTAATTTTCCGGGTATCGCCATCGTCACTGACTCTTTTGTAAACGGAGGCGACGGCGCCTTGAACAACCGGACTTATGCGAAAACATTGAAAAACGCGGCGTTTCTGATTAATGTTTTCAGTCCAAGGGGGCATTCAATAGCCAAAGTTACCCTTGGTTTTAAGAGCCATTTAGGAACCTACTCCAACGCCTCCGGCCTGCATGGCAATATCGGACAAAATCTTCGCGACCTTAATTGCACGGGGCCCGTTTACGCGAAAAACGTACTATCCGTCTGCAGCGGCATTTACGCAATGAATGAAGGGAACGGTCCGGGCGGCGCCGCTGAAAATTATACGACATACGCTCAATCCATTGACAAAACATCCACCAATCAATGTCCGACCACCATCATGCTGAGTACTGATCCGGTTAGCGTGGAAATGCAAACCGTGAAAATGATGCGTATCAATAAAAAAGGGGCCTACGCGACCGCCGATATGCCTGATTTTCTAAAAGCCTCCGGCGGCGTTGCGGTTTCGGGCTGGTCGCCGATCAATACCATCGGCGTCATCGACGAATCAAAAATGGACCTTCGAAAAATCATCAATACATCAACCGCGGCCGCGCATCAGAGCGACCCTTTGCGCGTTTCCGCGGCGGGCATCACGGCTCATCCGCTTAAAACCGGCAACGGCGTTTTTATCGAGTTTAAACTCCCCGATGCGCATGTCGGCAAAGACGCATCCATCGAAATTCTTGATGGCAAGGGAGCGCTCGTGCGGAAATTTTCTCAAAAGGTCCTGGGAGCGCGAAATCATTTTTCATGGGATGAAACGGACGGCAACGGAAAAGCGTTGTCAAAAGGACTCTATATAGCGCACCTTTCGTCAGGCGGCGTCAATGAATCGACCCGATTCACGAGCGTGCGTTGAGCGCAAGGTTTTGAAGTATATTTCATTTGAAAGGATTTTTATATTTAACAATGGCCATACGTCATTACCAGGAGGGGTTTAATTGGGAAGACGTTCCGGTATTGGCGTACAAAGAAGAGGGAGCGCGCTTTAAATCCATCACGCGAAGGGTTCTGTTTGAAGGCAGCGAGCAGCTCCCCAGCGAACTTCGCTATTTTGAAATAGCGGTTGGGGGCCATTCCACGCTCGAACGACATAATCACGTACATAACGTTTTCATCCTGCGCGGAAGCGGCGCCGCGCTTATCGGCAGCGAAATCGCCTCACTTTCACCCTTTGACCTCGTGGCCATTCCTCCCTTGACGTGGCACCAGTTTCGCGCAACCAAGAGCGGACCATTTGGATTTCTTTGCATGGTCAACAGCCAACGCGACCGTCCGCAGCGGCCCGGTTTGACCGACCTTGCCGTTCTTAAGGCCGATCCCCGCATCGCGAGTTTCATTATCAGTTGAAAGGACTTATTGCCATGGAAATAATTTCTACGCCATCGGCGCCCGAAGCCATAGGCCCCTATTCGCAGGCAATCAGAACGTGCGGCTATTTATTCTGTTCAGGTCAACTGGGCATTAATCCGGAAACCGGCGCATTGGCGTCGGAGGATTGCGCGGGGCAAATGCGTCAGGTTTTAAAAAATATTTCGGCGATCCTTGCCGAGGAAAACCTCACACTTTCGGATGTGGTAAAGACGACGATTTTTCTGACGTCGCTGGACGATTTCGCAATAGTCAACGATCTCTACGCGCAGGCCTTCGGACGGCATAAACCCGCGCGGTCGACCGTGCAAGTGGCCGCCTTGCCCAAACAGGCGAAAATTGAAATCGAGTGCATCGCCGAGCTTGGTTGAATCTTAGTTACTACGAAAGTACCTTGAAGCATGGAAACCACAAAGGCCGTCGGCCTTCTTTCCGGGGGTCTCGACAGCACTCTGGCGGCTCGTATTCTCCTCGACCAGGGAATCGACGTTTACGCGATCAACTTCGTTTCTCCGTTTTGCACCTGTACGCCCAAATCCATGGGGTGTTCGGCGGTGGCCAACGCGGTGCGGCAACTCGGCGACATTCCACTCAAGCGCGTGGCCATGGGAGACGAGTATCTGCGCATGGTGCGCTCGCCCACGTACGGACACGGCCGGGGGCTTAATCCATGCATCGATTGCCGGATCATGAAAATTCGCTTGGCCGCCGAGCATATGCGGGAGATCGGCGCGTCATTCCTCTTTACCGGCGAAGTGCTGGGCCAGCGTCCGATGTCGCAGCACCGCCGCGCCATGAGGACCATCGACCGGGAATCGGGCATAGCCGGCCTGATACTGCGGCCGCTTTCAGCCTCGCACTTCCCGCCTACGGAGCCGGAACTCAGGGGCATCGTCGACAGAACGAAGCTCCTGGGATTCGAGGGAAGATCAAGAAAACCCCAAATAGCCTTGGCAAAGGAAAAAAACATCAATGATTATCCCTGCCCCGCCGGCGGGTGCCTTCTTACTGATAAGCTGTTCGCGCAGCGATTGAAGGATTATTTCGACCATTGCGAGGCGCCTTCCGTCACGGACATGCCTCTCCTGAAAATCGGCCGGCATTTCCGCACTCCGAACCACCGCAAAATCGTGGTATCGCGCGACGAACGTGAGGGAGAGGCGCTTGAGAGGCTCGCCCGGCCCGGCATGCATCTTTTCATACCGATGAATTTTTGCGGGCCTTCGATTCTGTCCGAAGAGGAGTATTCCGGCCAGGTCCGGGAGTTGATGTATACCTACAGTAACAAAATAGATGCCGCTATGGAAAACCTGATTTCCTGTTCGCATGACGGTGTGATCGCGGTTCAACGCATCTAAGGGAACCCTTTATTGGCTTATCACCTTGGGAACCGCGAAATAGCCTTTTTTAACGCTCGGGCCGTTGCGCATCAGGTCTTCATGTGAAAGCGACGGCTGCGGCTCGTCGTCGCGAAGCGGGTCATGTCCGGGTGACACGAATGCCGTCGGCTCCACGTCCCGCGTGTCCATCGCGTTTAATTGGTCGGCATACTCAAGAATCGACCCCAGTTGTCCGGTGAACATTTCGATCTCTTCGTCCGACAATGCGAGGCGCGCGAGGCGCGCGACGTGCTTTACTTGATTTTTGTCGATCATTGGCGTTCCACTCTCCTTATCCCTGTTCGAATTTCGCGAATTGCGCCATCATTCTCCTGCGCGAACCATCGCTGAATTTGACCGTCATGTGCATGTCGACTCCAAAGCCGCTGAGATTGACGATTTCACCTTGACCATACAGATGATGCACAACATGCTGGCCTACCCTATAGTGGACCGTTTCCTGTGAAAAATCGTCAAAGTCCGCGGCCGAAGACCTTCGAATGGCCGCAGCGGGTTCGCGCGCCGCCGGCCGCGTTGGTTTTTCCCGAATATCGACCTCGGCGCTCAAGTCGGAAAAATGGTACAACTCAACCGGAATAGGCCGCAAAAACCGCGACGGCGCGCCCGGCATGATGCTGCCGAAGCGCCAGCGCTGATCGGCCCACGCAATCACGAGCGACTCCATCGCGCGCGTACTGCCCACGTACAAAAGGCGCCGTTCTTCCTCGATTTTAGCTTCGTCGTCGAAGTTCTGGCGCGAAGGCAAAATGCCATCCTCGCAGCCGACGATATACACGGTCTTGAATTCCAAGCCCTTGGCGCAGTGCAAGGTCATGCAATTCACCGTGTCTTCGGACTTATTCCACTTGTCAATATCGGACACGAGCGAGATCTCCTCCAGGAACGAAGCAAGCCCCTTTTCGGGGTTCTCCTGGGCCCAGGAGGCGAGGGCGCTCGTCAGTTCGCTTATGTTCTCGATCCGGGACGCGGATTCTTCGGAGCCTTCGTCTTCAAGCATATCCAAATATCCGGTAAGCGTGAGCATCTCCTTGAGAATTTCCTGAGGGGGTTCATGCCGCGCGTTAAGCTCCATGAGCAGTGAAAATACGGACCGCAGGTCCTCGATCCCTTTGACGCCCCGTATGCCCGTATACTCGGTCCGCTCGTCGAGAAGCGTCTCTAAAATGGAACGGTCGGTACGGCCCGCCTGCTCCACGAGTATCTCACGGGCCTTGTCGCCGATTCCCCGCGACGGCACGTTGAGAATCCGGCCGCAGCTCACATCATCCTTGGGGTTGACTAAAAGGCGCAGATACGCGCAGCAATCCTTTATTTCCTTGCGCTCATAGAAGCCTGTTCCGCCCACCAGCACATAGGGAATACGGCGTTTCCTCAGACACTCTTCGAACAGACGGGATTGGGCGTTGGTCCTGAAGAGGATCGCGATGTCGCCCCCTTTAACGCCGCCGCCGATGGCCCGGCTGATCGAGTCGCCGATAGCGTCGGCCTCATGACGGTCGTCGCGGTAACGCATGACGACCACCCGGTCGCCGGTCTCGCGCGACGACCAAAGACGCTTCGCCGCGCGGCAATTGTTCGGTTCGATGGCCGCGTTGGCGAAATTTAAAATCGCCTGAGTAGAACGGTAGTTCTGCTCAAGCTTGAATATTTTCGCTCCCTGAAATACCTTTTCGAACGAAAGGATGTTCTCGACCTCGGCGCCTCGCCATCCGTAAATGCTCTGATCGTCGTCTCCCACCACGAAAATATTGCGGTGCGCCTGGGCCAGCAATTTGACCAAATAAAACTGCGACCGGTTGGTATCCTGGTATTCGTCAACCAATACGAATTTGAAGAGCCGTTGATATCTTTGCAGCGTTTCGTCGTTGTCCCTCAACAGGTACACGCAATTGGTGATCAGGTCGTCAAAGTCCATCGCCTGCTGCCGTTGCAGGCTTTTTTGGTACGCCGAGTAAACCTTTATGAGTTCCTGTTCAAAAAAATTCGCTTGCTTGCCCTCCAATTCCCGCGGGCTGATACAGGCGTTCTTATATTTTGAAATCGAATGCAAAAGCAGCCGCGGCGGCATGGTACGCTCGTCGAGTTTGAGGTCTTTGGCGGTTTTTTTCACCAGTGATAATTGATCGTCGGCGTCGAATATTGAAAACGACGGCGTATATCCGATGGCGCCCGCCTCCCTGCGCAGAATGCGCGCGCAAAGGGAATGAAACGTACCGATCCATAGACCCGTGCAGGAGATCGCGGTCAGATCCTCGACCCTCCGCTGCATCTCGCGAGCGGCCTTATTGGTGAACGTGGCGGCGAAAATATGACCGGGGAGAATGTTTTTGTTCTCGACAAGATAGGCTATTTTAGCGGTAAGAACGCGGGTTTTCCCGGTTCCGGCGCCCGCGAAAACAAGCTGAGGCCCTTCCGGATGCGTCACCGCTTCAAGCTGTACGTTGTTGAGAATGACTTTCGAAAGCACCGACGCCGGCGCGAAGGGACTAATCATTCTGCGTAACTCCCATCACTTGTTCCAAAGTCGTAAATCCTTCTATCACTTTGCGCAGACCGTCCCTTCTCAAGGTATCGAACGTCCCGGTTTTTTGCAGGTACGCCTTGATTTCATCGGAGGACTTCCGCTCTAAAACCAGCTTTTTTACCTGCAGGTCGGGAATAAGTAATTCAAAAATGCCGCTGCGTCCTTTATATCCGGCGTTGTTGCAGTTGTGGCACCCTTTCGCCCTATACATCTTGATTCCCGGCTTGAGGCCGATCGCTTCCAATGTTTCCTGATCCGGCTGGTACGCTTCCCTGCACTTTGAGCACACACGCCGCACCAAGCGTTGGGCGAGAACGCCCCGTATCGTGGAGGTGATAAGAAACGGCTCCAATCCCATGTCCAACAGACGCGAAAAAGCGCCGGCGGAATCGTTCGTATGAAGGGTGGAAAATACAAGATGGCCGGTGAGCGCCGCTTGAATGGCCATTTCGCAGGTCTCTTTATCGCGCATCTCGCCGATCATGACGATATCGGGGTCCTGCCGCAATATCGACCGCATCCCCTCGGCAAAAGTAAATCCGGCCTTGACGTTGATTTGTCCCTGGGTTATCCCGTCAAGGGTGTACTCCACGGGGTCCTCCATGGTAACGATGTTCATGGTGCCCGAATAGTAGGCGTTCACCCTCTGCAGCGCGGCGTAGAGCGTGCTGCTTTTTCCGCTCCCCGTCGGGCCCGTCACCAGAACGATGCCGTCGGAGGTCTTGATGATTTCGTCGAACTGGGTCATCATGGAGGGAAGGAATCCCAATTGGTCCAGCGTCAACTGGACGGCGCCCATGTCGATGATGCGCATCACCATTTTCTCATTGACACCACGCGCTCTCGTCATGACGGGAAAGGTTGAAACGCGCAGATCGATTTCGCGTCCTTGGTGGCGGATTTGAATGTGCCCGTCCTGCGGCCGGCGCCGCTCGGCGATGTCCATGCCCGCCATGATCTTAAGGCGGGAGGTGATTTGGGCCCGCAGTTGCAGGGGGATCGGATTTTGTTCGACCAGCTCGCCGTCGATCCGGTACCGCAACCGCACCATGCGTTCCATGGGTTCGATATGGATGTCCGAGGCGCGCTCGTTGACGGCCTGGGTGATGATGAGATTGACGAGTTTGACTATTTGAGCGCCTTCCTCGTCCGATAATTTGTCGGCCTCCTCCTCTTCCTCCTCGCGGTTGACTATGTCCAGATCTTCCACCTGGACCGCGCCGAGCAGTTCATTCATCTGCTCCATGCCCGTGGAATAATTCCGTTCAATGGCCGCGCTGATGCTTTTCTCGGTCGCGATGACGGGCTCTATTTCCTTGCCCGTCTTGAATTTGAGGTGGTCGGTGGTGCGCAAATTGGTCGGATCGGCCATCGCCACGGTGAGCACGCCCTCTTTCTCGAACAGGGGTATCACCTTGTAACGGCGCGCCATTTCTTCGGGAATGAGTTGGACCAGCGCGCGGTTGAAGTTGAAATTGTCCAGGACGACATGCTGTATGTCAAGCTGGGCGCTCAAAATGTCGACGAGTTTGTCCTCTGAGATGTGGCCCAATTTAACCAGGCATTTGCCCAATTGCAGTTTCGTGTGCTTTTGTTCTTCCAATCCGGCGTTGAGCTGCTCTTCGTTGATGAGCCCCTGATCGATGAGCACTTCGCCGATCCGTTTTTTCTGATCGAGCTGGATTTGGGCGCCCAATACGCTGGTGAGTTCATCCTCGGTGATATAGCCGAGCTTGACCAGCACGGTTCCCAAGCTTACGCCCGTGCGTTTGTGCACCTGCAATGCTTCAACGAGATGCTCGTTGGTGATCATGCCCTGGGAGATAAGAATCTCTCCCAGTTTTTTTCTGCGCCGCTGCATCATCATGATAAATGATCCCATCCGGTTTTTTCGACTTTAACCATTGTACCATTAATGTTTTTAAAAAGCACTCCTTTTACCCTGTCCGTAAATGTTCCGATCCTTGAAAGCGAAATGCCGCTTTTATTCGGCACGGAAGCGGGAGTGAACCGGGAAGACGCGGCAAAGAGAAGCTCATAATCCTCGCCTCCATAGAGAAACCAGTCATGGAAATCCTTATTCATTGCCATAGCCAGTTCACGCATTTCAGTTGAGTAAACCGACTCCCCAGGCTCTAAAATAATTCCGAGGTCATTTTCAAAAGCCAAGGTATGACACTCCTTTGCGATGCCGTCGGAGGTGTCGATCATGGCGCGCACGCGGGAATCGCGAGCAAGCTTCGTTCCTATTTCCAGACGAGGCATGGGTTTGACATGACGATTGATGAGCGAGCCGAATTTCTTCGGAATGTTTTTCCTTTGGCCCCATGTATGGATCGCCGCAAGCCCCGCCGCGCTGTTGCCGGGAAATCCGGTGACCCACAGGCCGTCGCCGCTTTTCGCGCCCTTTCTTTTCAGGATTCTACCGTCACGATTCGCGACGCCGATAAGGGTGATGTCTATGATCCAGCAAGGACCTTTTGAAAGGTTCCCGCCGATAATGGGAAAATTCCAAGCCAAGCATGCCGCTTCAAAACCCTTATACAGCCGCGTTATAGCATTGGTAAGCGCGGGCCGCGGGCTATCCCGCGGAAAAATAATCTGTGCTAAGGCGGCGTCGGGAGCGGCGCCCATAGCGGCGCAATCGCTTAAGTTGACCGCCATTGCCTTGAATCCCACCTCTTGAAAAGTCATATACCGAAGCGAAAAATGTACGCTTTCAACGAACGTATCCGCGGTAAAAATAAGCCGCTCATTTCCCGACGTGTTCCTGATGGCGGCATCGTCACCAATGCCTATGGGATATCGCTTGGACTTTTTGTAATGCAGGAATGGTTCCAGTGATCGAAGAAGTTTATATTCTTCGGAAGGAAAATTATTTTTCATGAAAACATTTCACGGCGCGCATGGCGCGCGGAAAAAAAAATCATACGAAACCCTTCGCAAAAATATATCTTTCCCGTATGAACTCGCACGAACTCAGCTTCAGCGGCGTTTCCCGCGCAATGCTTTCGCCCTTCGATTCATTGGAGTCATTCGCCTCGGCTACCGCGGCATATTTACATAAGGGAAACATCGCGCTTTCGGGAGGCGTCACGTTCGGTCGGCTTTTCTCCCTCTGGGCGGCTGAGGCGCCCGATTGCTCCGGCGCGTCCTTCTTTCCCGTAGACGAGCGAATCGTTCCGTTCGATGATCTGCAAAGCAACTGGGGAGCGGCCTATAGAAACTTTCTCGCGCCAATGAACAAAGCCCGCGAAAAGGACCATGCGGCCGTTACTCTATCCCGCTACGACGACATACTACGGCATCACTTCAACACGGACACGCCGGTGTTCGACGTTATTTTTCTTGGCGTGGGCGACGATGGCCACACCGCAAGCCTGTTTCCCGGCCAACCCTATCTGGACGACCTTTCCTCGATTGTTTTGCAAACGACCAGTCCCAAACCGCCCTATCAACGAATTACCCTTGGAATGGCGCCGCTGATTGCCGCAAAAACAGTGATCGTCATTATCGCGGGTGAGGGAAAAAAACCGATTTTCAAACGATTGGTTGAAAAGGACCTCGACTTACCTATTGCCAAGGTCCTTTCGAGAAGAAAGAATTCCCAGGTTTGGGTCGAGCGCGGCCTGTTTTAATTGAAGATGCGATGCTCTTATGGTACAATATAGCAGGGCTTACACCCTAAGGTTTCTTTCTGACAAAAAGCTGTCGGAAAAACTTTTGGTTTTGTATAGTTCAACCTTACCTCTTCAGCCTTCCCCTCTTCCCCTCTCCCAGTGGGAGAGGGGAAGAGGGGAAGCTGAAGGCCGGGGAGTCAGGGTGAGGTAAAATACACGGCTACATATCTATCCATTTGGATTCCCGACCAAGAAGGAAATCATGTCTCTCTACAGAAGTTTGCATGGCTATTTTGCGTACGGAATTTTTCTCCCGGCATTTTCGTTTGGAATAGCCTTTGCCGGAGAAGCCGACAATTGGCGGGAAAACCATCCGGACTGGCTCTGGTGCGACGATTTTGAGTCTTCGGATACTTCCTTAAGCCATCGGTATCAGGATGTAAGCGCGAGCGGTCTTTCAATAGTCAAGCATGACGCCTTTGACGGAACACAGTGCCTGCAACAGCATTATATCCAGGGCCAGGTCGATGCGGGTTGGATAATCCGGGGCAGCGACAGTTTCCCCGACCATCTATTCATGCGTTGGTATCATAGGTTTGAATCCGGTTTTCAAGGATATCCCCCCAAAATGGCGCGCGTACGGTATCGAAATCGTACGACATGGATCTCGACATTCCAAGTGCACTGCTGGACTGAAACCGATGGAGTAGTGGCATTGGATGTCGCGGCGTCCAATAGCACGCAGGCCAATTCCGCGGGCTGGCTTTCAATTGCGCGATCAAACTTTACTTTTGCTCAACCGGGCAACATCGGTCGATGGACGTGCTTTGAAATGGAAGTGCTGCTCAATACCCCCGGTAAAACCGACGGTCTCTATCGGCTTTGGGCCGACGATACGCTTTTAGCGGAACGGACGAACGTCGATCTGCGGGGAAACACCTCGGAAAAACTCAATGAAGCCGTGCTGGATTGCTACTGGAACGGCGGATCGCCCAAGGCGCAAAACCGCTATTATGACAATTTCGTGATCTCCACGAAAAAAATAGGCCGGTACGTAACATCAGGCATCATACAAAGAAACGGAGAAAAACCCGCTACCAAAAATCAAAAAGCGCGCGGCGCTTCTATAAGGATACTGCGGCATGGTCCGTCAAGATTCGTGGATTTCATAGTGACTTCGCCCCCTGCAAATGTCGGTCTTTTTCTCTACGATCTCAATGGGAAAAAAATCCATACGATCTCCGAACAATCCAGCACGACGGGAACCCGGCGGATATCCTGGGATGGCGCGATGAGCGGCCGCGATTTTCACCCGGGAAGTGAATATATCGTAGTAGTAACTGTCAACTGGAAGGCGACGTATAAGGCTTTTTTCATATTTTAACTATTGCCAAAACAACTATCTTTGCGCTTCAAGAAAGATACAATTAACCGCATGATTCCTTTCAACAAGGCATATGATCCAATCTCCCGGAAAATTCGACTCGCCTTACCCGCAAAACTTGGATAGTTCCGCCCTTGAATTTTACCGCAATGGATTTTTTGCGGTTACCGGCTCAAAGATGAGCGGTCCCTACACGTTTTTAATTGCAGTAGAAGGCGGGAAAAAAAAGCCGAAAATATTTTGCACGTGTACACCCGGCTCCTTTGCGCAGTGCAGCCATGCCGATTATCTTCAGAAATGCCTTCAAAACAACATTGATAAAAAAGGTATTTTATTCGGCTTCGATGATTTTCAAAAAGGAATTTTCCGGAAACTATTTAATCCGTTTCTTAAAAAACAACCCCTGAGCATTGAGAACATACTACAGGACGCCGCTCCGGCGGATTCAGGCAAGCGATTGCGAATTTCCGCACTACCCAACGGCGTTTGGGTGGATTATTGGTCTACAGAGTCCGATGTTACCAGACTTTATGAAAGATTAGGCGGGGCGGATAAAAATCATCCGCGAAAAGCGCTCTGCAAAAAAGCCGCTGCTTTTGTATTGACTGATACAGAAAAAATTTTGGGCATTGCGGGGCACAAATCCTCTCGTCAGGCGGAAGAGACAATGCTCTGGTATGTTCTTGCCTATCATTTTTACCGGGAATTCGACATTTCCGATTTTTCCGTTTCCGTATCCATCGATGAACTCACGGCGCAATGCTTTCTCGATTTTTTACGGACAAATGGCCAAACACGCGTGCGTGTTTCGGTTGGGCAACCCGTAGTGGTTTCGCTTTATACGGAGCTTTCCCGGATTTTGCCGAGCGCCTGGCCCTATCCGCTTTTAAACAAAAGAGCGGAATTGTTTTTTAAATTGGAAGAAAATCCCGAAGAAGAAACCGTAACCATAGTTCCATATATTGACATGTCGGACAATCCGGCAATACCCGAATACCATACGATAATCGCTGATTTTGTTTTTGACACAGTAGCTTATTTACCGGGCTTAAAACAAATGATTCGGTTCAGCGATGAAAGCATTCAACTCCTGTCGCTGCATTGGCATAAAATAAAGACTATTAATCGGCTTGATTTGGATCGTTTTCTTCATGATAATATTTCCGTATTTTCAACGCCCAGCGCCCCGGCAAATGAGGGCGCCATGGATCTTTTCGCGCCCCGTCCGGGAAACAATTTCGCCCGGCTTATCGGCATGTCTCTTATTAACCGTTTTGAGAGCGTCGAAATAAAACCGCAGGGAGTTGGGGCCGACCGAGACTGGCTGTATTTATCGGCAACGTACACGGCGGGCAGGTGTTCGATTACCATCGATGAAATGCTTGCGGCGCGAAAAGCTCGACAAAAGCTTTTTATTACCGGATGCGGAATCATTGATCTTGACAGTAAAGGCGTTACCGACATTCTTGATGCCGTGGAATCACAAACCGCCGACGGCTATATTCGAATAAAGAGGGCCGCGCTCCTGCAACTAAAACCGGATTCCGAAAGCCTTATGACCGTTTCGAAAGATAGGGCGGCAACCGAAGTTTTCAGAAAAATAGCTGAATGCAAACCAGCGGAACCGCTTCTTCCCTTGCGCGGGTATACGTCGACGCTTCGCCGTTATCAGAAACTCGGCATTCAGTGGCTGCTCTATTTGTATGACAATGGTTTCGGCGGGCTTCTATGCGATGAAATGGGACTGGGGAAAACCCATCAACTTATCGGGCTCATGATTGCTTTGAGGGAACAACGCGGGTGCGTCCAACCGTTTCTTATCGTTTGCCCGACAACCGTTATAAGTCATTGGAAAAATATCGCGGCAACTTTCGCGAAAACGCTTAAGGTCGTTATTTTCTGGGGCGTAAACCGCGACGCGAATTCCATCACGACTGATACCGACATTGTCCTCACTTCATACGGGGTGCTGCGAAACGATAGCGAACATTTGAGTACTCGCAACTTTGCTTTAGCAATATTCGATGAGGCGCATTATTTGAAAAACCCCGAAACGCTCTCGTTTAGCGCGGCGTGCGGCATTAACGCGCACTTTAAAATCGTCATGACGGGCACGCCGGTCGAAAACAGCATTATGGACATCAAAGCGCTCTTTGATCTTGTTTTGCCGGGGTACTTGGGTGACGATGGTGATTTTCAAGAAAAGTTCGTACTGCCTATTGTATCGAATAAGGTTCCGTATGTTCGCGAAAAACTTTCCCGTCTTTTATCGCCCTTTATATTGCGGCGCCTCAAGGAATCCGTGCTGGACGAGCTGCCGGACAAAATTGAAGAAATTAGGGAATGTATACTTTCGGATGAACAGGCGGCGCTGTACCATGAAGTGCTTGCTTCACGGGCTCGGGAAGTTGTCAAAACATTACAGGACGAAGAAAAGCCGATTCCGTTTATTCATATTTTCACGGTATTGAATTTACTTAAGGAAATTTGCTGCCATCCGGCGCTGCTCCTGAAAAAGCCGGAAGATTTTAAATATCACACATCAGGAAAATGGGATCTTTTTGTGGAGCTTTTAGGCGAAAGCCTTTCCTCGAACCAAAAAGTCGTGATCTTTACGCAATTTTTGGGCATGGTGGCCCTATTTGAGGCTTACCTAAATTCAATTAATATCCCCCATGTCACGCTGACCGGTTCAAGCCGAAACCGCGGTAAAATCGTCGACACGTTCAACAATGACGCATCCTGCAAAATTATCCTGTGCAGCCTCAAAACCGCCGGCGTGGGAATCGACCTCACCGCCGCGTCGGTGGTCATCCACTACGACCGCTGGTGGAACGCCGCCCGCGAAGACCAGGCAACAGACCGTGTGCATCGCATGGGCCAGAAAAACACGGTCCTTGTTTTTAAGCTGGTAACCACCGGCACATTGGAGGATAAAATCAACGCTCTTATTTTGTCAAAAAAGAACCTTTCCGACTCGGTAATACGCATTGATTCGCCCGAGCGGTTGAAATCGTTTGATAGGCGGGAGCTTATAAGTTTGTTTTCGGAGCCGGAAAAGGCGAAATAATTGAGAATTATTTCGGAGGTACCAATTCAAGTCGGAATTTTCAGAGCAATTTTCGAAGCTCCTCGGCAGCTATTTCACAATCACGAAGAATCTGGTTCAGCAATCCTGGCCCGATATCTTCTCCTCGATGTACGGGAACAACGGTGGCCCGAATTTCATCAAGAGACATCGATATTGGCATGAATTAAAATTACTTGACGGGACTAGCGTTTGCCTAGTCGAACTTGTCAATATGTTGTATTCGATTCCTTATCTTCACTACAGATTGTGAAATGGGGACGTTAGTAGTAACTCGGATTTGAGATTAAATTGCTCAAAAGCCATGAGATTTGGGCAAGGAAATTATAAAAACCACTCTATAGTATCCTGATTATTCATATTCCATCGTAGCTATAAACTATTTTTTAAGCTAATATGAAAATATTAGCGCTCAATCCTCCGTTCTTGCCTCATTATTCACGGGAATCCCGTTCCCCCGCGGTTGCCAAAAGCGGCACGCTGTATTATCCAATGTGGCTGGCCTATGCCGTGGGATACCTTGAAAAGAACAATCATGAAATTCTGTTTTTGGATGCTCCCGGAGCAGGTCTATCCATGGAGGAGGTTACGCGCGCAACCGTTGCATTCAAACCCGACCTGGCGGTCATCGACACATCAACGCCCAGCATCTATGCGGACGCTGAATCCGCGCAAACTCTTAAACAATTGATTCCGGGCCTTTTTACGGTTTTGGTGGGAGTGCACGTTTCGGCGCTGCCGACCGAAACATTGGAACTCAATTCCGCAATTGACGCCGTCGCTTTCGGTGAATATGATGCGACCCTGGTTGAACTCGCGAAGATTCTTAAAGAAGGGAAGAATAATGCCCTTCTGAAAACCGTTGCCGGGTTGGCTTTCAGAACTTCGGACGGCGTTATCGTTAAAAACGCCCGGCGCCCCTATATCGAAAATCTCGACGAATTTCCATTTGTCGCAAGCGTGTACAAAAAACACCTTAACATCAGCCCCTATTTTTACGGCCATAGCCTCTATCCGCTCATCGTCATCATGACCGGCCGCGGCTGCCCCTTCCGCTGCACCTACTGCGTCGTTCCCCAGGTACTCCAGGGCCACGCCTACCGCAAACGCTCCGTGGAAAGCATCGTGGCGGAGTTCGAATATATCCGGGATAACTTTCCCAATGCAAAAGAAATCATGATCGAGGACGACACGCTCACTGCCGATAAAAAACGCTGCGCGGAAATGTCGCGCGAGCTCATTAAAAGAGGGCTTACTTCGATTCCCTGGTCGGCCAATGCCAGGGCGGACCTGGACTTCGAAACCATGCGGCTCATGAAAACCGCCGGGTGCAGACTCTTTTGCGTGGGATTCGAAAGCGGCGACCAAACCATCCTCGATAACATCCGCAAAGGGACAACTATCGACGGCATCAAACAATTTGTCAAAGACGCAAAGCGCGCGAGCATCATGATACATGGTTGCTTCATGGTCGGCAATCGTGGAGAGACGAGAGAAACCCTGGAAACCACGCTGCGGTTTGCAAAGCAGATCAATCCCGACACCGCTCAATTTTATCCCATTATGGTATACCCGGGCACCGCCGACTTCGAATATTTTGAAGAAAAGGGATGGATCGTTTCAAGAAATTTCCGGGATTGGATCACGCCCGCTGGTTTGCATTCATCAACTGTTTCCAACCCCGACCTTCCCTACGAAGAACTGGTAACGTTCTGCAACCGCGCACGAAGAGAATTCTACTTGCGCCCAAGGTACATGCTCATGAAAATACTTCAGGGAATCCGTCATCCGTCCGAGGCAAAACGGACCCTTAAAACACTTTCCACCTTTCGCAGGTATTTGTTCAAGTAACCGTCCTCTGCAATGCATCGAGTCCCCTGATCACCCCATCGGGGGTCATACGCTTAAGACAGGGTCGATTGACAAGCCAGCAATAATTGCCTCCATGCGGATGGCACGGCCTGCAAAAAATCCCGGTTTCAAATACCGCAAAGGGCGGATCGCCGAACGGAAAAAAACCGAAATGGCGCGTCGTGGAACCGAAAATCACCCCGGTTTTAACGCCGCAGGCCCGCGCCAAATGCGACAAACCCGTGTCATTGCCTAAAGCCAAGGTACAACGGGTAAGCAGACACGCGGTATCATAAAGCGACAATTCGCCCGCCATGGAACTGCAACGCTCTCCAATAAGCTTTTTCATCGTAAGCGCCGCTTCCCGGTCATCCGGACCTCCCAAAAGCAGCACGTTCCAGCCTCTAGCTTGAAAATACCGTCCGATGGAAATGAAATATTGTCCGGGCCATTCCTTATTTTTCCAGGCGCTGAAGGGAATCAAGGCAATCGCCGGGCGCATTATGCCGTTTGAAAAACAGGAACGGTACGGCGAATCGCCCGCCTGGGCATCAACCATGACCTTGATTGACGGCGCAACGCTCACTTCCTCCCTGGGGTTCTCCAAGGCAGCCCGGATATAGCGCTTGACTACATGATCGTCGGGATCGTAGAAGGTCATCCGTGTGAAGAGAAGCATGAAACGTTGAAAATGTTTTTTATCGAACCGTCCGACTGACGCGCACGGTTTGAGCCGTTTCAGAACCCGCGCGCTCTTCCTGTTATTTTGTAAATCGATGATCCTGTCCCACGAAACATCAAGCAGTTGGGGATCAAGCGAAGGCCGCGATTTTCTTTCCAACCCGATGACTTTGAAAATCCGGCCGTCGTCCTTAAAAAGCCCCGAGTAGAGCGCGTCGGTTAAAAAGTAAATGTTTGAATCCGGATACGCTTTTTTCAGGTAAGTGAAAAGCGAAGTAACAAGGACCACGTCGCCCATCGATGAGAAACGGATAACCAAAATATTCATAATAGTGTTGTCGAATACTCTTGAAACAGGGTACAATTATCCTACCAAACCAAAATATATTTTAATTGTCGGCGCCAATCCTTTTTTTTAGGCGGTTTTTATGAATAGCGGTTCAACACCTTCATCTTCTTTGCAACCGACCCCAGACCGGCACGTGATACGTCCCGATGCGCAGATCAATCCTTATCAGGTGCATATGCCCAACATCGATGACCGGGTCGGTCCCAACAGAATCGTTCAGCTTATCGGCGAAGGAGGGATGGCGAATGTATTTAAGGTATGGCATGAAGGGTTGGAAGTTACCCGTGCGCTTAAAATTTTAAAAAACGCTTCCGACAAGGAACTTCGCGAACGGTTTTTCACGGAAGCGAAAATACTCGCCGATATCCATCACCCCAACATCATCGAAATTCACAATATCGGCTATTGGGACCAGCGAGTCCCCTTTTTGGAAATGGAATTCGTCGACGGACTTTCGATACGGGAACATATCACCCGGTTCGGCCGTTTGCCACCGCCGGTGGCCCTTACCATCGCCTATTTTGTTTGTCAATCTCTGTACTACGCGCACACGAAGGATTATACCCTCTACGGGAAGGTCTACCGCGGCCTCATACACCGCGACATCAAACCCGATAACATCATCCTATCAAAGGACGGTATCGTCAAGCTCATGGATTTCGGCATCGCCCGGCCCTCGGAAGTCAGTTTGCATACGATCGGCGGGAAAGTGATGGGATCGCTGGCCTATCTTAGTCCCGAGCAGCTCGAGGGCAAAGACATCGACCATCGCAGTGATATTTTTTCATTAGGTTCGGTCCTCTACGAAATGCTTTCAGGGCAACGGGCCTACCCTCAAAAAACCATTTCGGAACTCGTACGCCAAAAGTCAAAGGGCGATTACGTACCGCTGGAATCCTTCGGCATCGCGGCGCCGCAATCGCTCATCGGCGTGGTTAATAAGGCGATGGCCCTTGACTTGCAAGTACGATACGCTTCGGCGGCGGACTTCGGACGGGCCGTTTACGCCGAACTTCGTAAAACGTGCGACCGTTCACCCTCCGATATACTCTATTATTTTGCAAAGGACGGATCGTCTCCGCCCATGGTCCAAGCTTCCTCGAAAAAACCTTTCCCTAAAGCCGTTGCCACGCTGCTCATCATTTTGGGAACATGCTTGATCGCCGCGTCGCTGTGGGGAATCTGCAAGCTCACGGGTGTGCTCCCGTGATGTTGTTTCGCCTTAAGGGACGTCCGCGCGGGCGAGTAATAGAGGGAAAAAATACTCCTCCGGATTTTCCGCCTTTCCATTATGCCAAATTTCATAATGAACATGAACGCCCGTTGAAAGACCTGAAAGCCCGGCCGTGGCGATTTCGTCGCCCTTTTTAACTTTTTTTCCGGCAAACACTTCGACGGTTCCAAGGTGCGCATAGACGGTGGAAAAACCATGGGCGTGATTGATGAGAATACGCCGTCCCCACATCCGACCGTCCTCAACTTTTCCGACGATTCCCGACGCGGTGGCGATAATCGGGGATCCCCGCGGCAGGAAAAAATCCATCCCATAGTGCATTTTCGAATAATCGGTAAACGGATCCTTGGTCATTCCGAAGCGCATGCCGGTAAACATGCTGTCAACGACCGGCTTTATAACGGGAATCACGTCGAAATACGCGCTTGCCGGCGGTTTCCCATTGGATGCCGCAATCGTTGAAAAAAGTGAATAATCCTTTGCAACCACCGACATGAGATTATCGAGGCTCAGCAGCGACGCCTTTTCGTTTTTCGATCTATTCTCGGACTGAATAGCGGGCCCCGCTATTCCCAATATTTTTGCTATCTTTTGTTTTTTCTGTTCGAGTTTATCTATTTCATTATCGAGGTTTTCAAGAAATTTGCGCATGGGTCGTATCGCGGAAACAAGCCTTTTATTTTGCTCGTCCAGATTTCGTTTCTGGTTCGTTTCAACGACATCCAGGGTAAAATTATTAAAGGGAATAAAATATCCCGCAAATCCGCAGCATAGTAGTACGGCGAAAAAAATTATAATCCCTTGCGGGATTCGAATAGTCCTCACCCCTTTTCCATTGGGTGGAACAATAAGTATCGCCTTGCGTTTTTTTCTTATCATATCCCGTGAATGTCTTCACCCTCTTCGCTTTTTTTCCTCGACTTTTTCGCTTCCTCTATAATGTTTTTGATTTTAGTATCTATGGAAACGAGTTCTTCCTTAAGCGTTCTGATATTCGCAATGGATTTTTTTATCGCTACATCACCGGTAATATCGGCCTTTTTATCGGTCTCAACGAGCTCAAAGACACGTTCGCCGATATCAACATAGTTTCGTTCGATCTTTTTCTTTGTAGCGAACTCTTCAACCTTAAGTTTCCCGATTTTGGAATATTCCTCAATTTTTTCGATGGAAAGCGCCGCGCCTTCCCGCACGCTTTTTTTTATTTTTTCCCACGCATTGTCCATATCCATACAATCCTCCTTTGGAAAAAGATATCACACCGTTATCATCCTCATGGCAAGCGGCTTTTAAATGTCAACATGGCCGCATAGCTATGAAATCATGCCATGTTATGATATTTTTTGCTCTCCCTATTATACTATATGACTTTTAATGCCTGCCATCACTATTTCACTCACTATAACTATTTTTTTGAAACATTCGCCTTATCCGGATTTCCATCCATTTTTTAAAAACCTCCTCTTTGAAGAATAATTTGACGAATTTGTATCCCGAAAAGGTATTTTTAATTTAACGCATGAAACATCCTTTTATTACTATCGTAGTACCCGCCTATAACGAAGAAGATATGCTTCGCCCCTGCATAGAGGCTCTTTTTCAACAGGATTACGTTGGTCCATTTAAAATCATTGTCGTCAACAACGGGTCGACCGATGCAACGGCGGACCTTGCGCGGTCAATGGGCGTTACCGTGATCGATGAAGAAAAAAAAGGCTATGTTCACGCTCTGCGGGCCGGCTTTGCCGCGGCAACGGGGGACATCATTGCGTGTACCGATGCCGATACACGGGTCCCTTCATCATGGTTGTCCCGAATAACGGCGCTTCTTTCCCAACCGGAAACCGTAGGATGCAGCGGGATATTCCGTTTTTATGACGGACCAGGATGGCTGCGTTTAATCGGTCAAATTTTCGGCCGCTTCAATTATCACCTGGCCGGGGCCAACATGGCGGTGTGGCATAGCGCGTACCTTGCCTCAGGAGGTTTTAACCCAAAGATCAATCTGGGAGCGGATGTCGAATTGGGTCAACGCCTCAAACGGATAGGACGGGTGATCATCGATCATAAACTCAGGGTGGATACTTCGGGTCGCCGGTTTGAGTGCGCGTTCTTCCAAACCCTTTGTCTGTATTATTTAAACGATCTTTGGCTCTTGCTCTTTAATCGCCCCCTGTTTTATAATTTCCCGAATTTCCGCATTCCCAGATACAAAAGCTTCCGTCCCGCCTACAAGCCGCTCCTGGTAAAAATGGCTGTGGCATTGGGAGTTATCAGTTGCTTTTTATGGGTAGCCGAAAACACCAACAATCAACTTTTCGGGCCCGTCATGGCCCATGGTCAACAACATGAACCATTGGTGGCTCTTACCTTTGACGATGGTCCGAGCCGGTATACTCCGCAGATACTTGACACGCTTTCCCGCTACGATGTAAAGGCGACCTTTTTCGCGATCGGACGAAACGTCGACCGGTATCCCGCGTTAGCGCGGCGGATTTTAGATGAAGGACACGCACTCGGCAACCATACGTATTCGCATCCGTTTTTGGCGCCCATGGAGCCCCCCGCGCAGATCAGAAAGGAAATCGACCAAGCATCCGAATCGATTTTAAGAGCGACGGGCGTTGCCCCGACTCTGTTTCGCCCGCCGCACGGCTGGCGCAGTCCATGGATGGCCAATGAATTAAAGAAGGATAAGTATACCGTTGTCACCTGGACGGTCTCGCCGGATGACTGGCAACAGACCATAAGTTCCGCTACCGTTGCAAAGAGAGTGTTGTCGAAAACCCGGTCAGGCTCCATCGTCCTTCTCCATGACGGGCTGGAAACAAAAGACGCCTTCAGGAAAGACCAAACCATTAATGCGTTGCCGCGCATCATCAGGGATTTGAAAAACCGTGGTTACCGTTTTGTCACAATCCCCGAACTGATGGAAGCTTCGCAAATCCTCGTTCCGAAAAACATCTCGCTTCGACCTTAAAGCGGAAAAAAATCAATAAAAATCATTTTTTAAAAAACCTGCCCAACCCTTTCCCTAACGCGTCAAAAACATTATGCACCGTTTGTTGTTGGATACGTTCATCCACATGATATTTTGGATTTTTAAACGTACCCGATATAGCGCATTTGAACGATCTTTTTTCGTCGTCACCGGGAACCGATAGCAGCGAATTTTTAACCATTGGCGGCAAAACCCTCACCAGATCTTCCGACAAAATACCCTCCGCGTTTTGGGAAATCCCTCCGCCAAGGCCTATCCAGCCATCTGAGGTGAAATCGAGCGGATCCCCTTTACCAATGCATTTCTCGTTATGGATTTTACCCTTACTGAGCGTAAAGTCCGAATAAATCCTTGAAAACCTCACCGCGGCAAGTTTGGGCGTGATCAGCCGGACCAATATGCTTTTTTGCAGGGGAATGTTGCGCGCGCTTACATTGGTCATTTTTATCCACCCTGTCCCGTTCAAAGAATCGACGACAAGCTTGCTATACCCCAATTTCACTGCCGCGTCCAGCTTACCGGTCAATTCACCCTGTCCAACTCCGTTCAAACGATACCATTCGCCGATTTTAACATTATCCACATTGATGTCAAGGCCGTTTAACGTTCCCTCCGAAACATCGGCATCGCCTTTAATTGACAAGACTCCGCCATATGCGGATGCGTGGCAGTTTTTAAGGGTTACCTCGTTTCCAAGAACCCGTAACGAGGCTTTCAATTTTTCAATTCGCCAGGTTTTAGCTATTTCCAATTCCGCGATACCCAGGCGGCCTTCCAAGGTGAGCGTCCGCTTCAATCCCACTTTCATTGAAATGGTTACTCCATTACATTCCAATTCGGACCGGCCCTCCCGTTGGATGGAAATACGAGCGTCTACGACGGAAATATTCCGTACAACGATCGTATAGGGGATTGTCCCCAATACCCGCTCAAAGGCGCTCATTGAAAACGGGGCGTCATCATTGGTTTTATTAGGCGCGGCAGCGGGAAAATTGCAGAGAATTTCGGGCCGGTCCAAGGTTACATTTTTAACGATCAAATGCTTGAAGAGAATAGGAAGTAAATAATACGAAACCGTGATATGGCGTATCGAGCAATCGATCATGGCATTCTTTTGATCCTTATACGAATATCGCACGTTTTTAAGACTGATTCCGCTCCACAGAGTAATGGTCGTTTTTTCGATTGACATGGAACCTGGAAGGGATTCCCGGATTATCCGTTCTATGGTGTTTTTAATCATGGTGTTGGAAAACGGCACGAACCCGATGATGATAATGCTTGCGAGCACGCCCAGAAGCGCCATAGAAACGACGGTAACCATACGATGTTTACGCAGTAACCATTGCCACCCGTTTTTCAGCATTTTCAGTCCTTTTTTCTTTTCATTCGACGTTGTCCGCTCAACAGCTTCGAACATATATTTTTATTGTATTCGGTAGAATTAAAAATAAGCTATTCCAACGGAACAACAGTATGGCATCCGCGGAAAACCTGAAAACGATCCTCTACGCATCCCTGGCCAAAACGGTGACTTCTTTTCTTGGAGACGCCTTCAACCTGAAGGGGTTTCGTACGATCAACGCATCGACGATCGCCAATGCTCTTTCGGTTATAGAAAAGGAACCCGTCGATTTCGTATTTCTGGACATCGAGTCCATGCCCAAGCAGGAAATAGACCTTGTCAGCTATATCAAATCGCGGTCGCCGAACGCGGAAATCATCATCCTCTGCTCGGTCAACGAGCTGGACGAGGCCGCCACGGCGTTGAGAAACGGCGCATCATTCTATCTTGTAAAACCCGTCAAGGCCTCCGACATCCATACCATACTGGCCAAACTTTCCACGAAAGCCGACCGGCAGCGGGAATACATCGTCCTGGAGCAGCGCATTCTCTCGGACCTCATGGCCGGAAGCCCCGCCATGCAAAAAACGCTCAAATTGGCCATGAAGATCGCCCCGACCTCGTCGACCGTGCTCATCAGCGGAGAAAGCGGGACCGGTAAGGAATTCTTCGCGAGGATTATCCACCGCATGTCAAAGCGGCTCGACGGCGGGTTCGTTCCCATGAACTGCGGCGCGATCCCCGACACGCTGTTCGAAAGCGAACTCTTCGGCCATAAAAAAGGCTCCTTTACCGGCGCCGATCGCGACAAACCGGGGCTTGTCGAGGAAGCCCATTTGGGGACCCTTTTCCTTGACGAGGTCGGCGAACTGAGCCCGAGCGGCCAGGTCAAGCTGCTCAGGTTTTTGCAGGAAAGGACCTTTCGCAGGATCGGAGAAAGCGTGCAGCGCACCGTCAACGTGCGCATCATCGCGGCGAGCAATAAGGATCTCACTCAGCTCGTGACCGAAGGAAAATTCCGCGAGGACCTTTTTTACCGCATTAATGTTTTCAATCTCCTTCTGCCCCCCTTGCGACAACGAAAGGAAACCATTCCGAACCTTATCAATCTCTTCGTGCATAAAAACAACGATATCCTTGATAAGCATGTCAACAGGATCTCGCCCGCGGCGGAGTCCCTATTGGCCAATTACGGCTATCCCGGCAACGTGCGGGAGCTCGAAAACATCATCGAACACGCCGTGGTGATGGCCGAAGGCAATGAAATAACCGAAAAGGACCTTCCCGAATTCCTGTTCCGTAACCGGTTGCTGCTGGAGGGGCCGGGAAAAGGCGCGTGCGCGGAAAACCAACAGGGCGGCATCATTCCCCTCAAGCAACTCGAACGCGATCACATCAAGCGCGCGCTGTCGCTTCTTGACAATAACTATACCGAAATCGCGAAAAAACTCGGCGTTTCAAGGTCCACGCTGTGGAGGAAAATAAAGGAATACGAAATTGAAACGAATAATCCGGTAGAGACGCGCGGTACAGAGACACGCATAGAGCGCGTCTCTCATCATACGAATACTAGGGGAATATTCATCCCATGAAAATCCGGGTTTACTACGAAGACACCGATTGCGGCAACGTTGTTTACTACGCGAATTATTTGAAATACATGGAGCGCGGCAGGACCGAGCTGATGCGGGAGAGGGGCGTAACCTTCGCCCGCTATCACAAGGAAGGCTTGATGTTCGTGGTAGCCGAAGCCTCATTGAAATATCACGCCCCGGCGGTTTACGACGACCTACTGGACATGGAAACGCGCGCCGCGGCGGTTTCCCCCGTATCGATCGTCTTCCAAACGACTATCCGCAATGAAAAGGGATTTCACCTGGTAACGGGCGAGGTCAAAGTAGCGTGTGTCAATAGGGAAGGAAAGGTCCGCCGGATTCCGGCGGAAATTTTAGAGCGCATTTCCCAGGGACATGCCAAAGAATAGGCCTTTATCTGCAATCCTCGGGAAGTCCCGGCAGGGCGGCGGCCGCCACGGCAAGTTGGTCGCACCGTTCATTTTCGGGGTGACCCGCGTGGCCGTTGACCCATTCATACCGTACCTTGTGAAAAACGCACAAGTCAAGGAGTCCGGCCCATAGATCGGGGTTGAGGGCCTTGTCTTTTTTATTGCGCATCCATCCCTGCGAGCGCCATTTCTTCGCCCAGCCTTTTTCCATGGCGTCCACGATATAGCGCGAATCGCTCACCACCGTCACTTCGCAGGGTTCCTTGAGGTGCTCAAGCCCCTTGATAACGGCCATGAGCTCCATGCGATTATTGGTGGTATGCTGAAACCCGCCGGACAATTCCTTGGAATGATCGCCATATTGTAAAATGGCGCCGTACCCGCCGGGGCCTGGGTTGCCGGAACAAGCGCCGTCGGTATAGAGATGGATTTTTTTCATACATTTTTAAATCGGTCAGTAACGCAAGGACATTGACACCAACACACGTTGAAGGCGGTCATTGTCGTAGCGGGTATTGATGCCGTCGGAGGCCGTAAGTTTCCAGAATTGATATCCATAGGACGCTTCAAAACTGATATTGCTTATCACGTATGCCAATCCGGCGGTCACTTGCCCGCGATCCTTGACGACGCTGTAACCCGCCGTGCCCCAACTAGTTTGGTCATTCTGGTCAAAACCGGTCGTTTCACCATCGTACTGCATGGCGAACTGGTAAAGATCGTACTGATCCCAGGAATACCCCATGCGAAAAAGGAAATTGCTTTTAAATAACGGAATTTCAGCTCCCGCGCCCGCCCCTATTTTCAGTTGATGCGCCGGGCTTGTTGAAGGGATCGCTTCGTCAGGGGTCATGTAATCGTAAGGCGCCCTGAAACGCAATTCCGTTGAAAGCGTCATGAAGGGTAAATTGCCGGCAACGCCGATAGCCCCGTTAAATGACGAAAACAACTGACCTTTATAATCACCGCTGAATGATGAAGTTTCGTCAAACCAAATGGTTTGCGGAAGCGTTAATCTTGCGCCGATTCTTACCAGGTTATTCGGGAGTAAATAGAGAAGCCCTAGCCGTATGTCGTATCCAAAATAATCCCGTTCCTTGGTATCGTCGTAATTATCGTAGATACCGTCGGCTATATATCCTGAGGTTAATTTAAGAAACGAGTGTTTGATTTTTTCCGTGCCCGTAACCAGCGAGATCGCGGCGCCGACTCCAAGGCCGGGTGCCATTTGAAGGCCGAATGCGCCGCTCCAATAATTCAAACTCCCATATCCCCTATAAGTGTCCTTATCTTGAATATTACCATTGCTTCCGTTAAACGACGGATTATTGTCGAAAATAAAAGGATTTTGCAGCGACACCCCAAATGTCAAGCCGCCCCGACTCGTGGGAAGGGAGGTCAAAAAACCGACGTCGGACAGCCGCAACCGCCGAACCGAAGATTCTTGATTGGTTCCATAAAATGAGGTCGAACTGGTATTGGTCAGCATGTCGGAGGCGATTTGAAATTCCCGGACCGGCATGAACGAAAGCGCCGCGGGGTTCCAATAAATGGCCGACATGTCGTTTGCCGCGGCCACGTAATTATTCGCGAAGGATAAGGCCCGGGCGCCAACGCCGATTTGATTGATAGTGATGACGTCCGCCCGAAGCGCGGACAAACATCCAACGAATGCGATAATTCCGATTATGTTATTTTTTTTCATTACCAGCTCCGTGGATTGCGACGGTTTCCGTCATTGTTACCCGAGCCTCCGTTATTACTCGGCGGAGGATTGGAATTGCCCGAAGGAGGATTTGGCGCAGATTGAACACTCGGACTTTGCGCCGGCGGCTGGCTCGTTTCCCGGGGTACTTCAACGGGTTCCGCCCTGGTTGGCTGAGGAGTTTGGTTGATATTTTCAGGTGCTGCTTCCTTAGCCGCGCTGCCTGCCGCTTCGATGGCCTTTTTGGCTTGCACCCGCCGCTGTTCCATTGTCTCTAATTTTTTTTGATTTTGGACATCCGTATTAATTGTTGTCGTTTTAGCGCTTCCCTGCAGTCCACTTTGCGCCCTTGGATTTGAAATTACGCTGGAGGAAGATGTCCTTCTCAGCTTGCCGTTGCCGGTTGTTCCCGAACCCGATCCTCCGCTCCCGCCCCTGCTGTAATTATAATCCCTAAAGCCGCCGCCGCCCCAGTATTGGCAGCAACCGCACGAGGCGTCGTAATAATAGTATTGCGGACAACGGCCGGAGTTGTCATAGTAATAGGGGTCCGATCGGTACCACCATGGGTAATCGTTATATAAATACCAATCGTGCGCATACATGGAATTATCGCACCGCAATTCCGGCTCACCAAAAAAATTCCGGGTCCAATAACAATTTTGGTTTTGCTTGACCATTACCGTATCGACACTACGAGCTACCTTGACCGTATCTCCGGTTGCGGAATCGATTTCATAGGTGATTTGGGGGGGAGGGGGTTCGCGTTTTTCCTGTAACGTTGAAAATTGCGTGTAGCACCCGCTTAGCATTATCACGCCGAACATGACGCCCACGATTTTTTTAACCATAGCAATCCGCCTTTTTTAAGAATGTAGAACTTCCACTCTCATTTCCCCTGATATATTATTTAGAGGTCATGGAGCGGCGCCTACGTTTTCCATAAAAAATAAGTTACTGCCGTATCCCCGATTCAAATAAAGAAACTTATATTGTATTACGTATATGAATAAAAAGAATTTACTCACCTCGAAAGGAGCTATGATGATCTCTTTTACTTCATTAGTACTTACACGGTTAAAATTTGTTTCAATTTTTGTATTTTTCTTTTCTATTTTATTTATTAAATCCGATGCGACCGCTATGGAACGGTTGGTCTCCCTGAAAATCGGCCCTGTTTGGCCGTCCATCACTTCAACATCGTGGGACGGCGAGCTCATGTATGGCTCTTTTATCGATAGGAAAGTCGGCTTCGGCATTGCAGTGGATTTTCTATGGAACACAAATTCAGTGGATTCGACGCTGCCTTCTAGGCAACTTCTAACAATTCGGGATGAGTCACATTACATGTTACCGGTAATGGGTTTTATTGTATTTGATCCCATACCCAACACTATTGTGCATCCGATGTTGAAATTCGAAATTGGATACAATTCATTGATATACAATTATAATAGTCTCATTGCCGACACGACTCCATCCCGAAACGGCTATTATTACGGTTTAATCATCAAATTAGGACTCGATGGTCTTTACAATATAGGAGAGCAGACCGCGGTTTTCGCGGGCCTTGAATACCAGTGGGCCGATACCCGCAACGCTGCCGATAACCTTGGCCGGTTTTACCGCAGGGACATGAGCGGCATTGGGTTACGCATGGGGTTCAGGTTTTTGCTGTAGTACGTGCATGAAAGTCGTTCTTCAACGTGTCAAGCAATGCGCGGTAACGATTGACGGAACCGTGGTCGGCCGAATCGGTCCCGGGATTCTGATCCTGCTCGGCATTGACCTCAACGACGCTCCGGAGCAGGCGGACTATCTCGCGGAAAAGTGCGCTTTCCTGCGCATTTTTTCCGACGATGAGGGAAAAATGAACCGATGCGTCATTGACACGGGCGGGGAGGCCCTCGTTGTTTCGCAATTCACGCTGCTGGGCGATTGCTCCAGGGGAAGGCGGCCGAGCTTCACTCAAGCGGCCGGCCCTGAAAAGGGTAAGGAACTCTACGACTATTTCGTCAGCGCCATGCGCCGGCATGTTTCCAGGGTCGAAACCGGCGTTTTCGGCGCCATGATGGACGTCGAGCTTGTCAACGACGGCCCGGTAACTTTGATTTTAGAAAAGCAAAGGGAGGCTCATCCATGATCGTTACGACCGTTTTAGTGGTGGTCAAACCCGAGCACATCGCTCAGTTCATTGAAGCCACGATAAAAAATCATGAGGCATCGATAAAGGAAAGCGGCAACATGCGCTTTGACGTTCTACAAAGTTCCGACGATCCGGGAAAGTTCCTGCTTTACGAAGCTTACGCATCCGAAGAAACCGCCGCCGCGCACAAAAAAACACCTCACTATCTGCGGTGGAAGGAAACCGCGGCCCCCTGGATGCAAAAGCCCCGGGAAGGCATTCCCTATAAAGCGATCCGCCCTCTTAAAGGTTGACAAAGACCATGCGCTCTCCAAAAGGCTCCACGGGATACGTTTATGACGAGCGCTTTCTCCTCCATGTCATCGAAAACAACCATCCCGAATCGCCGCAACGCCTCATCACCCTTAACCGACGATTGACGGAACTCGGCCTTTTAGAAAAACTCAAACGACTTGAACCGTTGGACGATGCGCTCCCCTACATTCGCATGGTGCATACGGAAGCCCATTACGCGGCCGTTTCCCGCATACCCATAACCGGCGCCATAGCGCGCCTGGCGGTGCAGGGCGTTCTCGGCGCGGTCAAGGCGGTTCATGAGGGTACGGTTACCAATGCTTTCTGCGCGGTCCGGCCCCCGGGGCACCATGCGCATAACAGCGGGTCGGAGGAAGGGTTTTGTTTTTTCAATAACGTGGCCATTGCCGCGCGATACGCTCAACACCTCGGCCATTCGAGGATCCTTATCGCCGACTGGGACTATCATCACGGCAACGGCACCCAGGACGCTTTTTACAAAGAACCGACTGTTTTGTTCTTTTCCACGCATGAATTATACGCGTATCCGGGCTCCGGCCACCCGGATTTTATCGGCCAGGGCCCGAAAGCCGGGCTTAATATCAATGTTCCGTTGCGGGCGGGCGCCTCCGACGCCGACATTGTAAACGCCTGGGAAAAATTCCTTTTGCCTAAAGTTAAGGAATTCAAGCCCGATTTCACGCTTATTTCAGCCGGCTTCGACAGCGGAAAGGACGACCTTCTGGGTACTTTCGCGGTATCCGACGAAGGGTTCGCCCGTCTTACCGAACTATCGATGGAAATCGCCGAAACCTATTGCAACGGACGGTTGGTATCGGTGCTGGAGGGCGGCTATAACCTGAAGCGGCTCCCCAATGCGGCGGCCGCTCATATACGGGCGCTCCTAAAATCATGATCAATCAATTCGCCTTCTTCCCTACGCCGCTTATTAAATTCGGGGTTGGTTCGCTCTCCGAACTGGCGGACATCGTCAAGACCTTCGGTACAAAGATTCTGCTGGTAACGGGTTCCGCATCGCTACAACAATCCGGGGTTTTAATCGGCATTGAAGCGCAGTGCAGCGATGCCTCAATTAGATTCAAGCATATCATCGTAACCGGAGAACCAACCACGGAATTCATCGATGCAACCGTGGCGGATTGCGGCGCTTTCGGCGCGGATGCAATAGCGGCAATAGGCGGCGGCAGCGTTCTCGACGCCGGCAAGGCGATTTCCGCCATGTTGTGCGAAGACGGCGGTGTTGAGAGCTATCTGGACGGCGGCCCGCGAAAACCTTCCGGACGAAAAATCCCCTTTGTCGCCGTTCCAACAACGGCGGGCACGGGCAGCGAAGCCACGTCCAACGCCGTGCTTCGAGCGCCGGGAGCTCACGGGGTTAAAAAATCACTCCGTCATGTCAATTATATTCCCGACGCGGCCGTCATCGATCCCGGGCTTATGACCGGTTGCCCCGCGGCCGTCACCGCGGCCTGCGGCATGGACGCGTTTACCCAACTCCTCGAATCATTCGTATCCGTCAAAGCTTCCCCCCTCACCGACGCGCTGGTTACAAGCGGCATCGCGGCTCTGCGCGACAATCTTCCCGCGGCTGCGGTAACGCGGCCGCGCGACCTTGAGGCGCGGGCGGGCATGGCCTATGCGGCGCTTATATCGGGGATAACTCTCGCGAATGCGGGACTGGGCGTCGTGCACGGCATGGCCGGGGTAATCGGCGCATTATTCGCCGTTCCCCATGGCGTCGTATGCGGTAGACTTGTCGGCCCCGCAACGAAAACAACGATCAAATTGCTCCGCGCCATCGATCCCGAACATCCGGCGCTGCTGAAATACGCCTCCATGGGGTTTTTTTTGACACCTAGCGAATCGGGGTTCATCGAACCATCGTTCGTTTCGAAAAGCGCTTCGTCCGACCGGAAAAAAGCCTCCATGATTGAAGAGGGGTGCGACGCGTTGCTCACTACCATTGCATCATGGACCGAGCGCCTGCGCATCCCCTCCTTAAGCGGCTATGGCGTTACCAAAGCGGACATCGACCGCATCGTTGCCGGGTCGGGCAACCGGAACAATCCCGTTAATCTTGACAGAGACAACATCGGCAACGTGGTATCCGAGGCGTTATAGCGTACTTTGCCGCCGCACTTCCACCTCGCCCTTCCAACATCCCCAATTAGACCCGTTGCGTGAGGTTTTACTGGGACCCCTGTGCTCCAGGCGAGGTGGAGGTACGGCGGCAAAGGAGAAACGCAATAGCCATGCCAATCAAATTGTTATTAAATACCTTAATATCGAAGGTTTTCCGGCCAAGTAAATGCATTATGCATGCCTAAGTAATGCATTATGCATGCCGGATAGCAAAAGTGTTCTCCGAACAGCGTTGGCAACATCGAGTCCACAACCGAATTGTTTTACGGTATAAACTTTGCTGATCCTATAATAAAGAAACTTTAGAAACTTTTTTTGTTGCTATTTTTATCATAACTAGATATTTTTTTTGAAGATCAGTGACTTAATCAAGTCCTTTTTTGCGCACTAAGAACTTTCTTTCCTCTCGTAAAAGCGGTTGTCGGTAGACCCGGCGTGAGAACTGATCGGCGGAGGTTAAAAATAGCGGATCATTATTTATTATCAATAGGTTACGGTGATAATCCCGTACTCTGAAAAGAGATTTTTTGCACATAAAAAAAGGGGAAGCCGACAGGCTCGGCTAAAAGACTGGCCGGACATCCCCCCCGACGATACTCATGTGGATACACGAGCATTCGTCTTTTTATAGTATACTCCCAAAATGTGCTTTTTGCAAGAATTTAGATGATTTTCTTACACGGCCGCGGAGGATACTTGTTGATCCGCCGAATTCGCGGAGCCCACCCCTTGGTCGTGTGCCCATTTGTCAATTTTATCCATGACCAGTGCATGAGTTTTTGCCGTAAGTTTATCTATTGGACCAGGCATGTCTCCAAAAATATCCTTTGCTTGGGAAAAGCCTTTTTCAATCGCGTCCTTAATCATACCGACGAATTCGTCGCCGTTGCCTTTAAATTCGCTTAAAAAGGAAGTTGCGAAATCCACGATGCGCTGCGCGGTTTTATCAGCGCTCCAATAATCCGGGAGTCCGGGAATAGCCTTTGTTTCATCAAAGGCCTTCGGATCTTCTACCGTACCGGACGACATTGCGCCGCCCGGTTGTGCAGTGTCATCCTTGCCGAACAGGGCACTAACGATCTGCCCCTTCATCTTACTATACTCATCTTTTATGGACTCAATGATTTTTTTCCAATCATCAGGGGATGAGCTGTTATTCGCGGCAAGAATAGCCTTTTGATAGTCAATGGATTGCGCGCTGAGCGATACCGTATCGCCGTCTTTATTGGTATATTGAAGTAAAAGCCTTTCGGAGGAATATTTTTCGGATGAAAGAACCGCGCTTCCGGAGGTTCCCGCGCCTGCGCTTTTAGTGTTTGCGTCCTTAAGGTTTCCGGCGTTAAAAGGAAAATCCGTCCTTGAAATGGTCGAGCTTACAGATTGCACCGTCATTATATCCTCCTTGATTAATGTTCCATTCTACTGTTTCGGCAAACTTAAAGAAATTCTTTAGGATTTTCTTTAAGCTCAACTTGAAATCGCCCGACAGGGAATAGGTACATGGTAGTATTTGCAAAGCAATCGTAATCTCGTTTTCAGTCGGCAACCTTCGTATTCCTAATTGTTAACGTTTCGTCTATCCCTATTCCAAAGGCGTCTTCCCCTACCCCTATTTTACATGCCGCTCAATCGTATTTACTCGGCGCAACGCAAGACGGCGATCGGGGAATACCGAATTTGTAAATGGCATGATGCGCGAGGCGTTCAACGGAAATGATGGTCAAAAAAAAAGTTAAAAATTATGTTTGACATTGCAGCCATGAATAGTATATTATCTGACCTGACAGTGATGCTTATTGTATGTTGATAACTAAATGTTGATAACTGGTTGAGAGCATGTTAATAAGTGGTTGGCAATTAAAAAAATCCGCTAAAATGATACTAAAAGAAATAACTCATAACCACATTATTATACAACAAATTACATATTTTTTATTCCAATTTTATACATTTGTCTCCGTCATTCGCAACCCTGTTTGTCGTATTAGCGCTTTGTAAATTAGAAAGAATGTTGATAACATGTTAGCTAATAATCTATCTCCCTTAATTTCAACAGCTTCTCCATGGCAGGAATGTCTCAAAAAAATTCAAGAAAAAATCAATCCTTCAACCTTTGAAACGTGGTTTCGAACCACGGACCTATCAATTACACAAGATGGACAGGCACGAATACAAGTGCCCAATCAATTTTTCGCGGATTTCATGGAAGAACATTTCTGTTCCCTTATAAAGGAGATCCTTGCCGAACATGCAATCGCCTTTTCCACGGTGATATTCGTGCCGACGCAAAAAGATTGGAAAATCCTTGAACCCATAACCGCGACGATATCCGCAGCCCAAATCAGAAAAATTCCTCATTCGGTTGAAAAATCAGGGCAACCATTTCACCCGAATTATATATTTGAAAAATTCGTCGTAGGTGACAGCAACCGTATGGCGCATGCGGCGGCATTGGCGGTTGCCGAGGCTCCCGGAAAAACCACATTTAACCCCCTTATCGTTTATGGCGGCACCGGTTTGGGAAAAACGCATTTATTGCAGGCAATAGGGTTTTTTGCCCAAACCGAAGAAACAGCCGACAATGTCGTCTATATGACAAGTGAGGAATTCACCAGTCAATATATCAGTTACATTGTTGAAAAAAAGGACTCTACCTCTTTTTATAAAAAATTCAAGGACGTAGACCTTCTTCTTATCGACGATATTCAATTTTTAGGTGGAAAACCCGGAACGCAAAAGGAATTCTACCGGATTTTCAACCGTATACTCCTTGAACATAAACAGATAATTCTTACTTCCGATAGGCCGCCGGATAAAATTAACGATATGATGGAGCATATCATCAACCGATTCATGGGCGGGTTGATCACCGATATTCAACCGCCCAATCTGGAAACCCGGATGGCGATATTGCAGCAAAAAGCGGAAATCGACGGCCTGCTGCTTCCTACGGAAGTCATTCAATACCTGGCCGGCCATATCACCTCAAATGTACGCGAACTTGAGGGAACGCTTATCAAGCTTATCGCTTCATCATCATTTACGGGAAAAGACATAACGCTCGACGTGGCCAAGGAAATATGCGGCGATATGATTTCACGAAAAGACCAGCGGCTCACCGTCCAATGCATTCAGCATAAAGTGGCCGAGAGTTTCAATACGACCGCCAACCAGTTGACTGCTCACACCCGAAAACGGGATGTTACCCTTCCCCGTTCGGTTGCCATGTATTTATGTAAAAAATGGACTAAACAATCCCTACGAACCATCGGTCTGGATTTCGGCGGCAGGGACTATTCCACGGTTATTCATTCGTTTAAAAAAATCGAAGCGGAAATGCAGGTTGATGAAATTTTAAGAAAACGGATTGAAGCGATCGAAGAATTGTTGAAACCGCTTTTATAGAATTATTTGCTGGTTGTGTTGATTTGCCCTTCTGTTATCCAATTTTGGGCGTTTTTACTCCGCGGCGCCGCCTCAATAAAAAATATCTTGACATTTATTCCTTTTAGGTTTATATTTAAATCATGAACTCGAAAAATTATTTTACACATGAAAATACGAACAGCCTAGCCCTAACGGTCGTGGTGGTCATTAGTGACGTACACCGGAAGGCGGGCTTTTAGTTTTTTTGAAATAAAAATAAAAAAGGGCCCGCTTCTCCAAGGAAGCGGGCCTTTTTTTTTGCGCGGTGATGGATGCGATGCGGTGAAGGGCCTTGATTCAACGCGGGGATTGAGGTATTTTTATCGTTTATCTTGTCCAGCACTGTCGCGCGGCAACAGTTACTATTGTCAACGTACCGATTGGAGGATGATTTGAAAAAGACCGGTGCTGAAATTCTTGTCGACGCCCTGGTCCAGGAAAAGGTCGAATACGTTTTCGGCTATCCCGGCGGACAGGCTATTCCCATTTTCGACGCCTTATACTGCTGCAAGGACCTCAAGGTCGTTTTGGTTCGTCACGAACAAGCGGCGGCGCACGCGGCTGAAGGGTATGCTCGCGCAAACGGCAAGGTCGGCGTTTGCGTGGCAACGTCCGGCCCCGGAGCCACCAACCTGATTACCGGCATCGCCGACGCATACCTCGATTCAATACCCATGGTCGCCATCACCGGACAGGTGGCCACCGGCTACCTCGGCACCGACGCCTTTCAGGAAGCCGACATCGTCGGGATTTCGAGGCCGGTGACCAAGCACAACCTTTTGGTAAAGGACATCCGCGACCTGCCTCGGATGCTCAAGGAAGCGTTTTATATAGCCGGTTCAGGCCGGCCGGGACCGGTGCTCATCGACGTTCCGCGGGACATTTCCGCCGGGTCTCTCGATAACTATGAATACCCGAAAACGGTCTCGATCCGCAGCTACAATCCGACGGTCACGGGGCATCCGCGGCAGATTGAAAAAGCGGCGGAAATGATCAAGAACGCGAAAAAACCGCTGATCTTCGCGGGCGGCGGCGTCATAACCTCCGGAGCGCACGAGGAGCTTTATGAACTGGCGATAAAGATCAACGCGCCGGTGACCCTGACGCTCATGGGTTTGGGCGCGTTTCCCGGCGAGCACGAGCTTTTCGTCGGCATGCCCGGCATGCACGGCTCCCGCGCTGCGAACCACGCCCTGCAGGAAACCGACTGCATCATATCGGTAGGCGCGCGTTTCGACGACCGGGTGACGGGCCACGTGGAATCCTTCGCGCCGAAGGCTAAAATCATTCACCTGGACATCGATCCGGCTACGATTTCCAAAATAGTCAAAGTGGACATTCCGGTGGTGGGCGACGCGAAAAATATCCTGACGGCGCTCAACAAACTCGTGGTGCCGCGGGATGCTTCGGAATGGAACGATCAGATAAAAAAATGGCGCGGCGAACGGCTTTTTTCCTATAAACAAACGGAGCGGACGATAAAGCCGCAGTACGTGGTGGAACAGGTGTACGAATTGACGAAAAACAGGGATACGATCATTACCACCGAGGTGGGCCAGACCCAAATGTGGACCGCCCAGTACTACCGGTTCGCAAAGCCCCGGCGGTTCATTTCGTCGGGGGGCCTGGGCACCATGGGATTCGGCCTGCCCGCGGCCATGGGCGCGGCGCTCGCGAAACCGGGAATGCTGGTCATCGACATGGCGGGCGACGGCTCGATCCAGATGAATATCCAGGAGCTGGCCACCATATCGATCAACAAGATTCCGGTAAAAGTCGTTATTGTCAACAACGAATACCTCGGCATGGTGCGCCAATGGCAGGAGTTGTTCTGGAACAAGCGGTACAGTTCAACCTGCCTTCGCGGCGGTTTTTTATGCGAGGAGTGCAAGGGGCCCGGACATTGCAAGAAAAAATACGTGCCCGACTTTGTAAAGCTTGCCGAAGCCTACGATATCCCGGCTTTCCGCGCGACCAGGCACGAAGAGGTGGTTTCGACGCTTCGGCGGGGACTTGACATCGAAGGTCCGGCGCTCATGGAATTCGCCGTAGCGCCGGAGGAGAACGTATTCCCGATGGTTCCCGCGGGCAAACCGATCGATCAGGCATTGGAGGAATTATGAGCATACGGACCATATCGGTTTTAGTGGAAAACCACAGCGGAACGCTCTCCCGTATCGCGGGATTGTTTTCAAGCCGCGGTTACAACATCAATAGCCTTACGGTCGGCGAAACCGAGGACCCGTCGGTTTCGCGAATGACGATCGTGGTAGGCGGCGACGACGCGGTCATTGAGCAGGTTGTTAAGCAGCTCAACCGGATAATCGACGTCATCAAGGTGATCGATTTCGGCGACGATCCGCTTATTGAACGGGAATTGATCCTGGTACGGGTCGATTCGTCGAAGTCCAACCGGCATGAAATCGTGGAGTTGGCCGGCATTTTCGGCGCGACCGTGGCGCACGTCGGCGTCACGTCGATGACCCTTGAACTGTCTTCAACGTGCGACAAGGCGGATAATTTCATCAATCTCATCAAGCCGTACGGCATCAAAGAACTTATACGTACCGGTAAAGTAGCCATGGCGCAGCCGAAGAAGTGATCAGGATACCCAGGATTTGCAGGATGAACAGGATATAATGGCTGCTTTAGAGATTCTCTTACAACTGGAGAACCTGACTTTTGCCCTTCTCCAATCGGAGAAGGGCGGCCGAAGGCCGGGATGAGGTCAATCGAAGTTTAACAAATCGAATATTATTTTCTCTATCCATCTTTTTAAAAAAGGAGCCCTTCGTATGGCAATCATCGATTTTGGCGGTGAAAAGGAAAAAATCGTTACCCGCAAAGAATTCTCTTTGGAAAAGGCGCGCAAAGTGCTGAAAAACGAAGTCGTCGCGGTTCTCGGTTACGGCGTCCAAGGTCCGGCCCAGTCGCTGAACATGAAGGATAACGGCATCAACGTCATCATCGGCCAGGCGAAGGAATTCAAAAAGGACTGGAACCGCGCAATAAAGGACGGCTGGGAGCCGGGAAAAACGCTCTTTCCCTTAGAAGAAGCGGTGCAAAAGGCCACCATCATTCAAATGCTGGTGTCCGACGCCGCGCAGCGCGCCATCTGGCCCTCGGTGAAAAAAAACCTCAAGGACGGCGACGCGCTCTATTTTTCGCACGGGTTTTCCATTGTCTATAAGGAACAGACCAAGGTGATCCCGCCGAAAAACGTCGACGTGATCATGATTGCGCCAAAAGGCAGCGGGACTTCGGTGCGCCGCAATTTTCTCTCGGGCGCGGGCATCAATTCAAGCTTTGCCGTATTCCAGGACGCCACGGGCCGTGCCGAAGAACGCTGCCTGGCCTTGGGCATCGCGGTGGGATCGGGCTATCTCTTCCCTACCACGTTTCAAAATGAAGTCTACAGCGATTTGACGGGAGAGCGCGGCGTGCTCATGGGAGCGCTCGCGGGCATCATGCAGGCCCAGTACGACGTTTTGCGAAAAAACGGCCATTCGCCCTCCGAAGCGTTCAATGAAACTTCGGAAGAGCTGACGCAAAGCCTCATTCGGCTTGTTGACGAAAACGGCATGGACTGGATGTATTCGAACTGCTCCGCAACGGCCCAGCATGGAGCGCTCAAGTGGAGACCGATTTTCAGAAAAGCGAATTTACCGGTTTTCGAACAATTGTACAAATCGGTAAAATCGGGCCGGGAAACCAAGGAAGTCCTCCGCGATTGCGGCGGAAAAAACTATCAGGAATTTCTCGGCAAAAAGCTCGCCGAAATCCATGATTCCGAAATGTGGCGAGCTGGAGCGGCGGTGCGGTCGCTGCGTCCCAAGGAAAAAGCCAAGGAAATCACCAAAGGAACCAAGGGAGTGGGCGGACGCGGAGCGAATTAATCGGTTACGGCAACCGGTAACTTATTCATTAAGGTATTCTTATGAAAGACAAAGTTTACATTTTCGATACAACCCTGCGCGACGGCGAACAGGCATTGCCGTCGAGTTTGTCGGTGGACCAAAAAATGCGCATCGCGCGGCAATTGGTCAAACTCAACGTCGACATTATCGAGGCGGGGTTTCCCATATCGTCGCCGGGGGACTTCGAATCGGTGTCGACAATTGCGCGGGAAATCAAGGGCCCGGTCATATGCGGCCTTGCACGACTCGTGGAAAAGGACATTGTCGCATGCGGTAAGGCGCTGAAGGGCGCTCAGCGGCCGCGCATCCATACTTTCGTTGGAACATCCGCCATCCATATGGAAAAGAAATTGCGGAAAACCAACGACGAAATCACGGCAATGGCGATTGCCGCGATCAAGCTTGCGCGAAGGTATTGCGACGACGTTGAATTTTCGCCCGAAGACGCGGGCAGGACCGAAGGCGATTTTCTGTGCCGTATCGTGGAAGCAGCCATTAAAAACGGCGCTCGCACCATCAACATTCCCGACACGGTCGGTTACACTTCGCCCGAGGTTTTCGCCGCGATCATCGACATGCTGTTCAATCGCGTGCCCAATATCGACAAGGCGGTCATTTCCGTGCATTGCCATAACGATCTGGGCATGGCCACGGCGAATTCGGTAACCGCGGTCGGGCATGGCGCCCGTCAAGTGGAATGCGCGATCAACGGTCTGGGAGAGCGCGCGGGCAACGCGGCGCTTGAAGAGGTGGTCATGGCCCTGAAGGTGCGCTCCGATGTTTTCAAGGTGGCAACGCAGGTCAACGCGAGGGAAATCGTGCGTACCAGCAAACTCGTCCGGGACATTTGCAGCATGCCCGTGCAGCCCAATAAAGCGGTCGTGGGCGCCAATGCGTTCGCCCATTCGTCGGGCATTCATCAAGACGGCGTTCTTAAATCCCGCAACACCTATGAAATCATGACGCCGGAGTCAATCGGACTCAAGGACAACAAGATGAATCTGACGAGCCGCTCGGGCAGCCACATGGTGAAATCCCGTCTGGCCGCGCTGGGCTATAACGAACGGGAAACGGACCTTTCGGCGTTTTATAAACGATTCATCGAGCTCGCCGATAAAAAGGGGACGGTCTATGACGACGACCTGGTGTCGCTCATGGAATCGAAAAGCGCCGACGATATGAAGGATGCGTTCGTACTGGACTATCTTAATGTGTCAAGCGGTCGCGGCGCCATACCGACCGCCACCGCGCGTATAAAGGTCGCGGGAAAGGTTTTTCAGGAGGCGGCCTGCGGCGATGGCGCCGTGGATGCCGCGACCAAGGCCATCGACCGGATCGTGGGGTATGCCATAGCCATCGAGGACTTCAGCCTGTCGTCGGTCACCGAAGGCAGGGAGGCGCTGGGCAAGGTCAAAATGGTCGCGCGGTCGGATTCAGGGGTCTTTACGGGCATGGGAACGAGCACCGACATCGTCGAGGCGTCGGCGCTGGCGTACATGGACATTGTCAACAAAATAGCTCGTTTGAAAAAATTCAATAAAAAACTGCCGTCGGCCCGGGCGTAAGGCCGGAAGCGAGGACGCATGAACTCCCTGTTATTGTCGAAAACAGGCACGGTATTACTGGTCGTCGACGTCCAGGAAAAATTCAAAGGGACCATTCCCCGGTTCGAGGAACTGGCGGGCAATATCATACGACTGGTATTGACGTTTCAGATGTACGACATGCCCATCATCGTCACCGAACAAAATCCGGTGAAACTCGGCGGCACCGTTGAACCGGTCAGAAAGCTTTTCACGTTTTTGGAAGTGGTTGAAAAAATGGAATTCGCCGCGACCGACAATCCGCATTTCTGGCCGCAGGTCAATGCGATTAAGCCGCACACCTTCGTCGTATGCGGCGTCGAAACGCATGTCTGCGTCAACCAAACCGTCTGCAAGCTCATTGAAAAGGGAATGAACGTGCACGTTGTCGCCGACGCGGTGAACTCGCGGAATGTTCTGGACCACAACGTCGGCTTGAGAAAAATGGAACTTGCGGGCGCCCATATCACAACGACGGAAATGTGCCTCTTTGAATTAACCGAAAAGGCGGGTACGGAAAGTTTTAAAAACATACAACGGATGGTAAAAGGCAGGCCGCTCATCAACTTTCGACAAAGCACTAGCGCAGCCAAGGCAGCGCCGCCGCCGCCCCAATCGCCGCCGCCGGAACAGACGACGGCGCCAAAGGATACCATGGAAGAGCACGCCGGCGCCTCATCAAAGGAAACTTCGCCCGCGCAAGGCGGTTTGGAGGAAATACAAAGAGCTTCCCCGGCTGATGACGTTTTGGATATGATCGAAATCGCGCCGCCCGCTGCCGAAGCGGCCCGCGTGGAAGCGCTGCTGGAAACCATCGAGGCTGAAAAGGACGGTCCGAGGGCGCTTACCGAAAAAACCGAGGAGGAAATCGACAAGGATCTTCGCGACATCGACGCGCTTCTTGGAAACATGGACATAAAGGATATTGAAGGAAAGTAACGCACAACCTTATAGAAATAGCGAGGTATTTCGTATGAAGCTGTATGACATTGCGCTTATGCCCGGCGACGGAACAGGGCCTGAAGTGTTGCGTGAAGGAGTAAAAGTCCTTGACGCGGCGACCTCCCGTTACGGGATAAAACTCAATTACAAGCACTACGACTTCGGCGGGGAGCGCTATATGCGGACCGGCGAAACATTGCCCGACGCGGCCGTCGAGGAACTTAAAAAATTCCACGCGATTTATTTGGGCGCCATCGGACACCCGGACGTCAAACCGGGCATTCTTGAATTGGGCATCCTTTTGAAACTGCGGTTCGCGCTCGATCAATACATCAATCTTCGTCCTGTCAAGCTCTATCCGAACGTGGAAACGCCCCTTAAAGACAAGGGACCGGCCCAGATCGACTTCGTGGTGATCCGCGAGAACAGCGGCGGAATTTATACCGGGATGGGCGGCGCGGCGATGGTGGGAACGCCGGGGGAAATCGCCACGCAGGTCATGGCGTATACGCGGCCGGTGGTGGAGCGTTGCGTTCGATTCGCGTATGAATATACGAAAAAACGCAATAGGAAAAAGACCCTAACCCTGGTCCACAAATGCAATGTTTTGACGTATTGCGGCGACCTGTGGGTGCGCGTGCACAAGGAAATGGGCGACGCCGAATTCAAGGACATCAAGCAGGATTACAATCATGTTGACGCATGCACCATGTGGATGGTGAAGAGCCCCGAATTCTACGACGTCATCGTGACCGAAAACCTTTTCGGCGACATCATCACCGACCTGGGAGCGATGATCCAGGGCGGCATGGGCATCGCGGCGGGCGGCAACATCAATCCAAAGGGCGTTTCCATGTTCGAGCCCATCGGCGGCAGCGCCCCGAAATATACCGGGAAGAACGTCATCAATCCGCTTGCGGCTATTTGCGCGGGCGGCATGATGCTTGAAACGCTTGGAGAAACCGCGGCCGCGATGGCGATTGACAAAGCAGTTAATGACGCCCTCGCGTCCGGTAAAATCAAAAGCATGTCCGCGGGCAAAATGGGCATGGGCACTACGGAGGTCGGCGATTTCATCGCCGGCCTGGTAAAGTAGCGATAGTTAAGAAGATATGCCTATAACGTCTAACCTCACCTCATCACCCCTGCCCCTCCCACTGGGAGAGGGGAAGAGGGATGGTTTCGCTTGCGAGACCGGGGAGTTGGGGTGAGGTTAACACAATAAAAATAAAAGTTTTTCTGACAACTTTTTGTCAGAAAAAGGACTATTAATTCTTATGCTAACAAATAAATCCTTTTCCATCTACGATACCACCCTGCGCGACGGGAATCAGGCTGTGGGGATAAACCTATCGCTTTCAGACAAACTGCGCATCGCGGAGCGACTTAGTGACGTGGGGTTTCATTATATCGAAGGCGGCTGGCCCAACCCGACCAATGAAACCGATAATGAATTCTACAGACGTGTCGGAAAGATGCGCCTGAAGGCCAAGATAGCGGCGTTCGGGTCGACCCGCAGACCGGGGAATCCTTGCTCGAAGGATATCCTGATGCAATCGCTTGTCAAAACAGGCGCCCAGGTCGCCACGGTATTCGGCAAGTCCTGGGACCTCCATGTCACGCATGTCATTAAGGTAAGCGAGCAGGAAAATCTGGACATGATCGCCGAATCGGTTGCCTTCCTTAAACGACACATGGACGAGGTGATGTACGACGCGGAGCATTTTTTCGACGGTTTTAAGAGCAACCCGGACTATGCCATGAAAACCCTTATCGCGGCAGGGCAGGCCGGCGCGGATTGTATTGTTTTATGCGACACCAACGGCGGCATGCTTCCCGATAAATTTCTCGCTATTTTCCGGGAGGTTAAAAATCGCCTACGTGGCCCCCTTGGAGTCCATTTGCATAATGATTCCGGGTGCGCGGAAGCCAATTCGATCGTGGGAGTATTGGAAGGCGCGGAACAGGTCCAGGGAACAATCAACGGATACGGAGAACGCTGCGGCAATGCCAACTTGTGCACGATCATACCCGCGCTGCAGCTTAAGCGCGGGTATTCGGCGCTGCCGCCCGACCAGCTTAAAACGCTCACGACACTATCGATTTTCGTCAGTGAAATCACCAATATGGCGCACAATGCCCAGCAGCCGTATGTCGGTGAAGCGGCGTTTTCGCATAAGGCGGGCGTCCATGCCGACGCGGTACTCAAGGTAAGCAGGTCATACGAGCACGCCGATCCCGCCGCCATTGGGAATTCCCGACGCTTCGTGGTTTCCATTCAAGCGGGTTCAAGCACCATCCGCGAACGGCTGCCGGGGCTGAAGCGAAAGATCGACAAGCATGATCCTATTGTCAAGGCCTTGCTTGCAAAAATCAAGCTCCTTGAAACGCAAGGGTATCAGTTCGAGGCGGCGGAAGGATCCTTTGAACTCCTCGCGAAGGAAATGCTCGGGCTGTTCAGGGAGAATTTCGCGTTCAAGGGGTTCAGGGTCATTGAAGAGAAGCGGGAGAACGGCGAGATGTTTTCAGAAGCCACCATCAAGGTGCAGGCCGACGGGAGGCTCGAACATACCGCGGCGGAGGGAGACGGACCGGTCAACGCCCTGGATAACGCCCTTCGTAAAGCGCTCGTGCAGTTTTATCCTAAATTACGGGAAGTCAAATTGGAGGATTTCAAGGTCCGCGTTCTTGAAGGAAAAGACGGCACCGCGGCAAAAGTACGCGTGCTCATCGAATCCTCCGACGGCCGCGACCGCTGGGGGACCATCGGCGTTTCGACAAACGTCATCGAAGCCGCGTGGCTGGCGCTCATCGACAGTTTGAAATACAAGCTCATGAAGGATGAACAGAATACGAAAAAGAAGTGAGACCTCACCCCCTGCCTGCGCTGACGCTTCGGCAGGCAGGCGACCATCGGCCACCCCACTTCCACGGGAGAGGGATGGTAACATTTATACGCGCCAATTAAAAACTATAGGGGATGTAATATGTTTAAAAATATCGATTGGAAGAACCTGGGGTTCGTTTACATGCAAACCGACTGTTATGTAAAGGCCGAATTTAAAAACGGCGCATGGGGACCGCTGTCGGTATGCACGGACCCGCGCATCACGCTGCATATCGCGGCGACCTGCCTCCACTACGGACAAGCGTGTTTCGAGGGACAAAAGGCATTTTGCCGCAAGGACGGTTCAATCGCCGTTTTCAGGCCCGAGGAAAACGCGAAGCGTCTTTTCGATACCGCGAAGCGGCTGGTCATGGAGCCTCCGCCGCCGGCGCTTTTTCTGAAAGCCGCGGAGTTGGTCATTGGGCGAAACCAAGAGTATGTCCCGCCCTATGGGACCGGCGCGTCGCTCTATCTGCGACCGTTTTTGATCGGCTCGTCGCCGCATATCGGCGTTCATCCGTCGGAGGAATACGTTTTTATAATGCTGGCCACGCCCATGGGGCCGTATTATAAAAACGGTTTTTTCCCGGTCAAGGCATACGTCCAGGAAAAATTCGACCGCGCGTCGCCGCACGGGGTCGGCAATGTCAAGGCCGCCGGCAATTACGCGGCGGGGATGATGGGAGACCTGGAAGGCAAGGCCATGGGATACCCCATTTGCCTGTACCTCGACTCTTCCGAGCACGCCTATATCGACGAGTTCGGCACATCGAACTTTTTGGCCATAACCCGCGACGGGAAGTACATTACACCCGACTCAACGTCAATACTTCCCAGCGTCACCAATAAAAGCCTGCAACAGATCGCCGCGGATTTCGGAATGCCCGTTGAGCGCAGGAAGGTCCCGGTCGCCGAATTGGCCGAATTGGCCGAAGTCGGCGCCTGCGGAACCGCGGTAGTCATCACGCCGGTATACTCCATTCAACACGGAAGCCGTCTCTATACGTTCGGCAAGGAGGACCAGGCCGGGCCCATGCTGACAAAACTGTATACCGAAATACAGAAAATTCAGTACGGTGAAATCCCCGACCGTCACGAATGGATGCACGAAGTAAAGCCCTCGTGAGGGGGCTTTTTCCGCTATTTTCAATATTTTCTCAACACATCCGGGTATACCGGACTATACGTTGAATTTAAAGAAAACAATGTCCCCGTCCCGCACCACATACTCCCTGCCTTCCGACCTGATCTTTCCGGCCGACCGCAAGGCCGCCTCTGTTTTGTAAGCCTCTAAATCTTCAAGCCGGTACACGTCCGCCTTGATGAATCCCTTTTCAAAATCGCTGTGGATGACGCCGGCGGCCTGGGAAGCGGTATTGCCGCGGCGCAGGATCCAGGCCCGGTTTTCCTTCGCGCTCGCCGTAAAAAACGTTTCCAATCCGAGAAGCGTATAAATGTTGTGGGCTAAAACGCCAAGGCCGGGATATTCAAGCCCAAGCGTCGCGAGAAACTCGGGCCGCTCGGCTTCGGGCAAATCCGCAATTTCGGCCTCGATTTTTCCGCTGATCGCCACGCACGCCGCCCCGTCCTCGTCGGCGAAACGGCGCAATGTTCGAACATGCCCGTTCTCCTCGCGCACACCGTCTTCATCAACATTGGCCGTATACAAAACCGGTTTGGCGGTTAACAAATGCAATTCATGCAGCGCCAGCCGTTCGGCGGGAAGCAGTTCAAGTTTGCGTATCGGTACGCCCCGCGATAAAGCGTCGAAAGCCTTTTCGAAAACCACAAGTCGCTCCTTGACGTCCTTGTCGCCCGATTTCGCGGCCTTTGACAGCCGCTCGACGCCGCGCTCGACCGTGCCGCTGTCGGCGACCATGAGTTCGGTTTCGATGATGCCCGCGTCGCGCAATGGGTCCAAGCCTCCTTCCACATGCGTAATGTTCTCGTCTTCAAAACACCGTACGACATGAACGATCGCGTCAACGTCCTTGATATGGCCGAGGAACTGGTTGCCTAGTCCCTCCCCTTTCGAGGCGCCCTTGACAAGACCGGCAATGTCGACCAGTTCGAGAAACGCCGGCGTCATCCTCTGCGTTGGAGAAAGCGCGGTAAGGCGCTTGAGCCGGTCATCGGGAACGGCCACGATGCCGTGATTGGGATCGATGGTGCAAAACGGGTAGTTTTCCACCAGGGCCTTTCCATTGCACAGCGCGTTAAACAGAGTGGATTTGCCGACATTGGGCAATCCGATTATGCCCGCTGAAAGTCCCATAGTAAAGCGTTCCCATGGAATAATTATTGAGGCGCGTTTATGTAGATTTTAAAAATAGTATTGAGAGCCCGGCTTTGCAAGTCAACCCGCCTGAACAACCGGTTCCATCGACAAAGGCGTTTCAAGTTTGACCTTAATCCGCCTTGTGGCGGAAAAGTTCAACTAAACAAATCCGCCTTCAATTTCGGCAGCCGTCGATAATCCGTTTTAACGTTTTGCCGCGTGCCGAGGTTCATGGCGATATAGAGGAACGGATGGGACATGTTCCAGGGAAGATTTTTCACGATGGAAGAAAGCTTACTGAACTCTTTTTTTGTCCATATTTCCCCGCATTGAAGCTCGTAAGGGGTCATGTTTTTCGGTTTGAACACGACCGTGGAGTGATCGTAATATTTCCAGTCATCCGTCAGCAAACGGCCTTCGGTTTTGAATTGCCGGTAGACGGCGGTGCCCGGATACGGGGTAAGAATATTAAATGAAGCGGTGCTGATTTTGTGTTTCTGAAGGAATTCAAGCGTATCCGGAAACACGGCGTCGGTGTCGTTGTCAAAGCCGAAAACGAAGGAGGCGTGAAAGTGGATGCCGAGCCCTTTTATCTTTTTTACCGCTTCTCCCATTTTTTCGACGTCCTTGATTGATTTCCGCATTGTTTTCAGCTGGGCGACGGACACGCTTTCCAAACCGAAGAAAAGCGCGCCGCAGCCGCTTTTCGCGGCGAGTTTCATAAGGTCGGTATCTTGAACAAAGGATATGGAGGCCTGCCCCACCCATTTGATATGAAGCGGCGTTATCGCCTTGAAAAGCTCCTTCGCGTAGCGGGGTTCGCCGATGATATTATCATCGAGGAAAATGAAAATTTTTCCCTGGGATTCTTCGATATCACGAACCACGTTGGCGATGGGAGCGTGGCGGATTTTTTTTCCGTAAAGATCGGAGACGCAGCAAAAAACGCAACTATAGGGACAGCCGCGCGTGGTCATGACCGGAAGAACATTGAAGAGCCGTTTCTTCGAATCTTTCCGGAACTTCATGGGTATGTATCGTTCCAGGGAGGGCGGCGGTTGTGTGTATATTCGTTTCATACCCCCGTTATCGCAGTCCGCAAGCACCTGTTCCCACACGCCCTCCGCTTCCCCGACCACCACGGAATCGGCATACTGTAAAGCTTCATCGGGCAACAGCGTCGGGTGCACTCCTCCGAGCACCACTTTCCTGCCTCGTTTCTTGAATTCACGGGCAAGGTGATAGGCGCGGGGAGCATTGGAAGTCATGCAGCTGATCCCAACCAGATCGCAATCCTCGTCGATATTCAAGTGCTCGGTCTCTTCTTCAACGACTTTAACGCTGTGCGCAGGAGGCGTAAGCCCCTCCAGCATATGGAGCGACAGTTGGGGAATCATGAGTCCGCCCGGGGTCTTGGTGTCCGGGCAGACGCTCGGGGCAATGAGCGTTATTTTCATAGTTGAATGATCGCAAAGCCTATGGTTGTTACTGATTTTCCGTCACATCGTGCAGGTCGAAAAGGTAGGGGGCTGCAGAGATGTCCTTAAAGCCATTATAGTATATAATAAATGCTTCGGGAAAGAAAGCTTTTTAAAGTATACTCCATGGAGCGGCAGTGAAGGGAAACAATTTTAAATTGGCAATCACGAGCATACTAAATCGTATCGTACCGTGTTCTCATTGAAATGCACACTCGCCTGTTGCCTTACTTCCTCTTTTGAGATTATACTTATAGGCAAAGGAGAATAACCATGAACGAACGACCGAATATCTCATCGAGCAAAACTTCAAAATGTTACAAACCCATTGATGCCGTCCTCGGGGCAAAACCAATCTCCGCCATTAAAACAAGAAATAAACGTTCAGGCCCATCGATAAGGATATAGAGCCGAATACTCTAAGGTTATTCTCGGTACTGCGTTGGTTGTCGGTTTGGCTATATGACGAAGTGGAATTTTGATACGTATAAAAACGATTGTAATGATACCATTGATAATCATACTGCAGGCCTAATTGGGTTCCTACATTGATCCTGTTCCAAATCCAAACCTTGGGTTCCAGCCCGATTATTCCCGTAAGCGTGTTTGATGGATTATTGTAATTGCTGCCATTGGTTCCCGTTCTGAGGTCCTTACCGGTGACATAGGTATATCCGCCGGAAAAGAATGCATCGACGCTCACATTGTGTATCCTCATGATTTCCCTTCCAATAGCAACTTTAATCGTTCCCGAATATGTTTTGGACGTATCATCCGAATAGGTCATGTTTGATGCCGTACTGTCGGGAGAAGTAAAAACATAGGTGGTGCTTAGGGTATCTTTTCCCCGTGTGTCGTAAATACTCCCGCCCAGCGTTACGCCGATCCAAAATTTGTCATTGAGGTAGCGCCGGTAGGTTATACCGGATTCCCCGTTCGCGCCTTCCCATCCTATCGCGTTGCGCCGCATATCCTGGTCTTGAGCAAAGAGCAGCGTGCAAAAACCAAACACTCCGATAAAAAGGACCTTGCGCATACTTCCTCCTTGTAAAATGAGCATTCGTTAAAATAAAAAATAGACGTTCAAGCCCGACCTTAGGGAAAAACCGCCAAACAGGTTTACGTTTTGTTGAGCCCTATAATTGCCTCTGCTTTGACTATAGGAATACGTCTGAGAAGAATTTTGATAGGTGTTGGAACTGGTGTAGCTATAGCTATACCATTGATACTGGTACTGTACGCCGAATTGCGTTCCTATGATAATCCTGTTCCCTATCCGAATTTTAGGTTCAAGTCCAACCGCTCCGGTAACCGTATATGACGGTCTTTTATGTTTTGTCCCATATCGGATTGTCTTTGCGGTTGAATACGTATATCCGCCTGATAAAAATGCGTCCAACCCGACGGCGTGAATCCTCATGAGTTCCCTTCCAACCGCGGCCTTTATCGTTCCTGAATACAGTAAATCCGTATCATTTACGCTTGTTGACGGCATAACATCTCTTCCCCTGCTATCATTGACTGTGCCTCCAAGCGTCAAGCCTATCCAAAGTTTATCATTCAAATACCTTCGATAGGCTATGCCTGACTCCCACCCAAGGGCATTTTGACGGGTATTGTTGTCTTGAGCAAAAAGTAACGTACAAATACCGAACAAGCAGATTGACATTATCTTGTGCATGGTTTCTCCTTGTAAGACCATTGACCGTAGCACAATTGAAAAATAATTGTTGTTCCCGCGTCAAACGCAAAGGAAAAGATCATGCCCTGCGCCAACGAGGCGTTTTTCGCTTGCTATTCTTCAGCGGATACGAGAAAATATACTGCGAAGGGAGACAACCACCATGTTTCGGATTCGTGCTTCTACGACAGTCGCCGTACTTTTCAGTTTATGCCTGCTTCCGCGATGCGGGAACGGCCCGGTCGGCCAAGGCGGCGTTGTCGTGCATAACCCGCTCACCAATCCCCTTGACGGGCCGCCCGCAGGGAACCCTGATGGGAAATGCGCTATTCCCGCGGAAGCCGGCCTCGGCGACACCGCGAACCCCGACCGGGTGGTGGGCGACGGGACCCCGGAAAGCTGCACGCCGGAGGCGTTCATCGCCGCCGTCGCCCATGGCGGCAAAATAGTGTTCCACGGCGGCCCCAATCCCTTCACCTTGACGCTTAACCGTCCGGCAAAGGTCTTCAACGATTCGATCCCGGATATCGTCATTGACGGAGCGGGATTAGTGACCCTCAGCGGCGGCGGCGCCACACGGATACTCTATATGAACACGTGCGACTCAAATCAGCACTGGACAACCCCGCACTGCCAGGACCAGGACGGCCCCCGGCTTATCGTGCAGAACCTGACGTTTATCGACGGGAATTCCCGAAACGAAACCGAGAACAACGGCGGCGGAGCGATTTGGGCGCGGGGAGGCAGGTTCAAGATGGTCAATTGCCGCTTCTTCAACAATACCTGCGACAGCCTCGGGCCGGACGTGGGAGGCGGCGCCGTGCGGGTATTCAGCCAGTCCCAAGGGCTTCCGGTCTACGTTGTCAATTGCACCTTCGGCGGGAAAGAGGGCTATGGGAATTTCGGCGCCAACGGAGGGGCCATCAGCAGCATCGGCGTCTCCTGGACCATCCTCAACAGCCTGTTTTCTTACAACCGCGCCATCGGCAACGGGGGAAACCCCTCGCAGCAAGGTACGCCGGGCGGCGGCAGCGGGGGAGCAATCTATAACGACGGCAATACCATGACGCTTTCGCTGTGCGGGTGCCTGCTGGAGTATAATCAGGTAAATGCGTTCGGTAGCGCGATCTTCTTCGTCACCAACGACCACACGGGAAACATCCGTATCGAGAACACCGTCAGCCGCAACAATATCGGCGGCTCCTGGTACGCTTTGCCGGGCATCTCGATGCACGAAGACACCCGGCGGGAAATCATCAACTCCACGATCGAGTGAATCCGGTTATTTTACAAGACGCAGCATGGCATGTTGTTGAGCCCGGTCAGTGACGATCGTAACGACATACACGCCGTTCGAAACGATGCTTCCCCTATTGTCACAACCATCCCAGGTGATGCGCGATAAAGCGGCAAGCGGCTGGGGGCCGTCGTGGAGAACGCGCACCATGCGACCCATGATATCCGTGATATGGACCTTGCGCACCTTTTCGGCGCCGGAAATAAGAAACTTCGTCATGCTCCGCTTGCCTCCGGCGGATAACACGACCGTAAAGGCGATATCATCCAAAGACGGCAGCGATCCGAGCCTCGATAGAGAGGTTGGAAGATCCTCGGTACCCAAAACGACCTTGAAGGTTTTCAATTGATATTTATTGATTGTAAAACCGATCTCGTTATGATTGACGCCTCCGGGAATCAGGATGGCGGCCCCGGCGTCATCCTCCATGCCGTTCGTCGATTTGGCGGAAAGGATATTATGGCTGAATATCAACCGTTCGCTTGAAGAGGCCGCGGCTATTTCACGGAGACGAACCACGTAGGCATCGCTCTTTTCCGCCTTTTTTATCGCCATGATCATAACCTTCGACGGGTCGCTCGCCCTAACGAAAGAAAATGTCTTGCCGTGATGCGCCGCCGGATCGTGCGCCGAGGCCTGGAAAGCGCCGAGCGGCATATTGAACCGTTGCGTCTGCTCTTCCACGCCGTTTTTCCAGGTTCCGCTGTAGCCGTAAACGGCATACGAAAAGACGTGGGTCATTGCCGTATCGCCGCCGTAATTTGAGCCGCTGTTCGGCGGCGGCGAGTGAATGAGGGTGTTGCTCAGATTATTATCCGATAACTTGCTCCACCCGTATTTATAGTGGTTCATGACGGCAACGCCGAAATCGCCGTTGCCGATGGTCGCCCACTGCTGGGCGGGCGTTTCGTAGCGCGAATCCGTCCCGCTTGTCGGCCGGTCAATCGTGCCCACCCCCACGCTGTACGTTGCGTAGGGGTTGGAACAGGCGAAATAGAACGCCGCCTTGAGCAAGCTGCCGCTTGAGTTCCATTGCACGGTATTATCCGCGATCACTACCCGGCCCGCGCTGTCGGCGCACAACCGGTAGTCATGAATATACGTTGAATTGTTTTTATTTCTGGTCACCCGCACCGTGACGCGGACGGGGCCGTTTTCCGTTACCGTTCGCACGACGCCCTGATCGATATAGCCTTTGGGAGGGGACATCACGTCGGATTGGAGCACTTCCCATGCCGGATACGCGGCCGAATTGTCGTCCCGAAGCTCCCATCGGTGGGGGCTTGCGAAAAGATTCCTGCCTCCTCCCTTTTTGTCTACAATCTGACTGATGTCGCCGTTGGCGTCGATCGAGACGTTGTAGTCGTCGTTGGACATCGAGCTTCCATCCGACGCAACGGACAATCCGGTCTGAAGCTGAGTAGCCGCCAAGGCCGGTTGAACCTCATACACAGCGTATCCCGCCGAAGGAACCTGCGCTAAAAACAAGATCGTCAGCACGGCGGCGCCCGCCCCGCTTATGACCTGCGAGGGAACTTCCCTGCCCAAAGGATCCAAGACCTTTACGAAAGCAGTCGCGACGCCCAAAGTGACCATGGCTTGAACCACGTCCCGGCGATCAAGGCCGAGCGGATTATAGACCACGACGGGCGCGCCGCCGGCCACCGACACCCGCGTATTAAGAACCGCGGCAACCGCGCCGTTGGAACTGTCGCACACCTGATTAAAGCTCGTGATTTGCGAATCCAGGTCATTGACCGTGCAATCCCATGAATTATAATACGCGGCGGGCATGCATGTTCCCGTAAAGTCGTCATGGAAGGCATGATCGATGCCTTTGAACCATGCCCGCCAGATCTTCTGCTGCGGATAGACGGTTCCCGCCAGCTTGCTCGCGATGACGGCCGCGGGTTCGGCGCGTAGCCCCGCGAGTTCCATTCCCCGGTACCGTACTTTAAGATCGGCATGCGAAGTGTAGCAACCCGACCCGTGAGTTTTCATGATCAATTCGCCGTCATACGTATACAATCGTCCAACATCGGGGCTCCCGGCCTTTTCTAATCTATCAAGCATTCGGAACAACGAATCGGAAGCGGCGGGGAAAACATTGACGTCGTTGATCTTTCCATTCGACAAGCTGCAGAGCGCCGAAACATCGCTTTCCGACGGCGCGCCCCCGGCGTCGCCGGCGCCGTAATAATCATAACCGATCCACATGCCGCTTCGCGCCTTTACCGAGTCGCCCGCCTCGGTATTTACGTCGCAGCCGCTGGTGTAGGCGGAGGGCTTCATCGCGGCATAGATGAAGCTGCCGTCGGGACCCTTCCACTTCATGATCGATTGGACATTGAGAACCGACCCCCACCAACCGCCCCAAAGATCGAACTTTTGCGTGGAAAAACCGCGCACCCCGAAATGGTTGGCGAAGGTTGGAAGGCTGTAGCTGAATCCGAAACAGTCGGGCAGGTAAATATCGAAACTCCTTTTGCCGAACTTGTCCTGGTAATACCCATTCCCATAGAGAAAGTTGCGGCACATGGCCTCCGCGCACGGCATGTTCACGTCGGTCTCGTCGATCATGCTTCCCGCCAACGCCCACCGGCCGTTGGCGATATAGGTTTTTAAAGTATCCCAGTCTCCTTTTTGAAAATCGCCGATCGTAGTATTCTGACCGTATCGTTCCATGATCCAGTAGCGGAAGGCGCCGCAAAAACTGAAGACATAGCGCGGATACGACCGGAACAGCGAAAAGTTCTTATGGAGGGTATTGGGAATGTAGATCATGTACGTGGAATCCCGCGGCCAGCCGAATTGCGTGTCCAGGTGAGCCACGGCGACCTCGAAATTGCATTTGTCCCTGGTTAAATCAAACGCGATCGCAGTGCCGGCCATAGCCAACGCCGCACCGGCGCAGAGCCAAAGCTTTACTTTGATTTTTTTCAAAGCGAAGTCCTTCAATAGTTGCGGGTATTGCAGTATAATATGCCTTTTTAACCCGATAAGCTGCAACAAAAGAAAAAAATGCCATTTTTGTTGGTTTTTGAAATCACTATTATACGGAATTGCTTTCAAGTTGATACTATAGTGGGAAATGGGCGGAAGTGAGATGCCTGAGCCGTCAGAGAATAAACTTTCCTTGATGCGTGATAGGCCGTCGGTCGGGAAAAAGCTTTTAAAAATCGGGATCGCAATTCTTAAAGCCGCTTAAAAATCCTTGTTTTTGCAATAACGCAAATGTCCCTGCGGGAGCAGGTAATTTGCGTGGTTGATTTTGGAAAAATTATCTGGTTTTCTATTTTGTTTGTTTTTTCGCTTCTTCCACTGAGTCATGGACTCTTTTCGCAGCATCTGTTATAATTTTTCCCGACTCTTCCGCCCTTTGCCCGACACTTTCACCGGTTTTTTGGGCGGAACTTTTTTGTTGACATCCTGTTGCAAATACCAGTGCAAAAGCAGTTAGCGCCGCAACCAGCATTGTTCTGAAGATAATCATACGTCCTCCTTGAAAACGGTAAAATTTATGAATATGACCGTCCATCTCACCCGTCCGCCCGTTTTATGAGTGCAGAAGAGCGTTCCTATAAAATATATATAAGCGCAAACAGTATACTGCAAATAAATCGAGTTTAAAGGATAATCAAAATCTGAGCGATGTCGTAATTAACGATATCGCCTATGACGACAGCGCACTTGAAAAAATTGCGGGGAATCGATCAATTATTGGAAGGTTTCATTCGATGCCGTGGATATATATTTCCGCGGGCGGGTTGATTAAATTTTGGGGCTGATTGGATAACCGTTGCGCCCAATTGTTTTCCATATCGCCGTAAATAAACGTATACTCGCATCCCGTTGCCGCGTTTGTCGAACAGAATCGCCCTAAAAATCTTTTTCCGTCAGGGGATATTCCCACATCATAGGAAATCTCTTCGGTAAAACCCAAACGTTGCAAAAACGCCTGAATTAAGTCTTCATTCGACAATATTTTTTCCCTTTGGCTTTCGAGATAGGGCGGCACATACCGCAACACGAAGGCGGGGCGTTGCGTTTGGGGCACCGGCAGTTTTGTCACAATACCCGTTTGAAGATTTATTGAAATCATCTCGCAGCGTTGCAGCATGGCCGAATCGCTCAACGTCCGGTAGGCCTGCGTATCGTTTCCATCGATCGCGGATAAATACCGCAGACAGGAATCCCCGGAAAAGGAAACGTCCAGGGATCTATAGATAATGGGAACGCCCGAACCGCCGGCGCAATAGACGGCAATCGGGAAAACATATGCGCTGTCCTTTTCAAGGTTGAAGAGAATAATCTCCGATTTCGCCAAAACGGTTTGACCATAGCTCATTCCTCCTGTAAGGGCCTTGTATTGAGCCAGGAACCGATGATCGTTACTGACGACATACCGATCATTGCCTGAAAAAAGCCTTGGCGAATACGCGTCCGCGATGACACTGTTTTGTAGTGTACTGAAAAGATACGCCGAATCGTTCCTGTCGTGATTGATAAGCAACTGATCGTTTACCATGCTTATGAGGTTGAAATTCTCCATTGTATCGATATGATCCGATTGCCTGTTGAGGATGCAATACCGATCGTTGATTTTTAGATACACGAGTTGCGCATTCGATTCAATACCGATGATTTGATCCGCCTTTGCCACGATAGTCGAATTCCAGGTTGCGTAATCGATCTTATAAAGCGTCGTTGTGTATCCGTAGACGCTCCCGGTTGGAGCCGGAACCTGGTGACGCACGTAGCAAGGAGCTTGCGCCGGTTCATCCGACAGCAGGAAATCCGGCGCCCACGATGATTTTTCAAAAGAAAGTTTTTTAACCAACGTTTTTGTTACCGGATCATAGGCCCATGCCGCGGTTGCCGGAAGAGCGCCCGAGGACAAATCATTCCGGCTGAAAACACTATAGCCGGTTTTGTCGGTTCCCGCAGGATAGAGCGTTATATCTCCGAGAACGGCGTCCGGCGCGGTAAGAGGTTTATATGCAATCTTGAAACCGCTTTTATAGATCATCAGCGTATCTAGGACGCTTGCCGTTCTTGCTGAACGCTTCGTGAGCGCGTGCGTCGGGGTTATAACGGTCAATTGATTATTGCTTTTTAACAACGATTTTGTTTCACTGAGACAATATTCGGGATACTTGATCCTGGCGATATAGAGCCCCGGGCCAATTTTTTCAAAAGGAGAGACAAACCGATGCGCGCCCGGGGGCAGGCCGTATTTTTTCAATTGGTACAATCGACGGCCGTTCGGCGAAAATAGTTCAAACTCGAATCCCGCTTTTTGGGAGTTCTCGAATACAAGACGGTTTCCCCGCAAGGTGACGGCCGATTTCGCATAATTTCCGTTTTCAGCCCTTTGCAAATTGCCAACGCCCGAAAACATCGAAAAGCGCCCGTCATTGTCGGCGCTATCGACATGGTTTTTCCCGAGCAGTTCCACCTTTGCGCCGGGAACCGGATTGCCGGCCGTGTCGATAACGCGGCCTCGAAGCTCGACGCCCCGCGCCCCGTTAATCAACAGGAAAACGCCGACGCCAAGGCCGATACCATGTTGACAAAAACGTTTGAATCGTATCGATTTCGCGGTGATCATGGTCGATTCCTTTCACCGAAAAAGCAATTACCCTTACGCGGCATAGAGCCCGTTACCAAACTTCACCGGTTTTGCAGGCCAAATTCCAAAGGACTTCCGACAAGCTTCTTTACACCATGTGGACGGGGATTTTTCGATAGCGTTCTCATGGTCTTCAAGATCTTCCTGTAATTTATCAAAATCTGAAAAAGGAAGCAGCACTCCTTTTTTATTCCCTTTGGCGTCGGTAATGTATTCAACATTTTTTAATGCGACCATCGATTTACCTCTTTGAAATGAGCGGTGCCGGTGGCCCACATCGACAACCAGCACCACCAACTCAGCATCTTTGATCTCATAAAGGACGCGATAGTCTCCGATTCTTATTCTCCAGCCCTCGCGACCGGACAGTTTTTTGCATCCGTGTGGTCGCGGTTGGTTACCCAACGCGGATATTGCCGCCTTGACATTTTAGTAGTCTGCCCCTCTGATCTTTTCAAGGGCTTTCCGCGCGCGCCGCAGGATGGTGACGCTATACTTCATTTCCTGCGCTTTCGTTCGATCTCCTGTACTGCCTGTGCAAAGGGGATTGCCTCGTCCTTGGCAGCCTTTGCTTCATCATAAGCGCGGATATCTTCGAGCTCTTCGAGGTCCTTGACCATATGTTTATAGGTTTTCATGTCGAGGAACACCCCGATTTTATGACCTTCCTTATCAACGACAAAATTTTCATTCATGCTCACCACATATACCCCCTGTTCTGGCGTACCTTTTAAAAATACCTCAAAGCGCGCCTTTCGTCACTTATTACGTGGATGATTGGCGATGATTACCCGTGCAAGATCAGTTTTTTCCACATAGGGATTGCGGAACAGCCGCATTGATGATGCTCAGTCCGAAAACGAAATTGATGTCTCGCCTTGCATTATCATTAATTGGCTAATTGAGCACCGTCCCTTGTTTCTCCGTCCCTTGTTTCTATCCGTTTTAAAGGTTTAATTATCCGAACATATCTTCCGAGCGCCTTAGGTTCTAAGCAATTTAATTTTTCAATTTCTTCACAATAATTTGTTGTTATATTTTCGGTATTTTTTAGTTCTTCTGATGTGTTGTCATAAGATTCGCTTGGGAACAAATTGATTGTTGATAAAAACTGGCTATCCAGCTTGAAATCCTTAAGGGGAAATTTTACTTGAGCGACAATATGAGTGTCCACATTTAAACATTTTTGAATCAATTCTTTGTTTGTATAATCAGGATGAATAAAAGATTGTCCATGTTGAGCAATTGGTCGGAGATTAAGTGATGAAATAGACGGTTGGAGATCTTTTACAATAAGTTCAATACCATTCTTGTCCTTAGTCGCAACGAAAGTGAGCCATCCAAAGTTCTTTGCTTTAGAATAATATGCTCCTTTGTCACAATTTATTTGCTCATTTTGCGCAAACCAAACAGCAGTATAGATGTTGCCAACAACATCTATATAAGGCGTATTAAACCCGTAATGCTGTAGAATTGCTCCAACGTCTTCTGGTTTCATTTTACGAAACCCCGAGAAATAGTGTTCAGTTTGTTGAATCTTTTCAATAAAGTTGTCGAATGCCTTTATTCTGCGATTAATTTCATTATGGCATGTAATGTATCCCTCTACTTGTCGAAATAGACTTGGAACAAGATGAGGATATGGCTGAGTATTGCCACGTATGTATACGTCACAACCCCTTGACATTTTATTATCTTTAAGTTGATACTTTAAAAATCCAAAGAACGCGAGGAGAACAGGTACGGATTTTATTTCCAGATAGGGCACGGGATCCGTATGGTATTCGCATGCAGCCTTATAGGAAGGCATATTTTCACGATAATCGAGAAACCTCAACATAAAATTCGAATTATCTTTATCCATATGATCATCTAATTTATTCATATTTTACACTTACAATGCAGACAAACAACTTAACGGTAAAAAAACTACCTTCATCGTTTCAAACTTTTGCGTATATGCGGTCTTTATTCTTGGTGAGAGAACCCAATTTTCGCCTTGTGGATATTGCGAACGAAAGGTTGAAAGATTTTTCGGCTGGAATTTATCCGGATTGATTTTACATTCAACGGCTATCACGTTATTGCGGCTTTTAGGAATAACGAAGTCTATCTCGTGATCGGCTTTGTCCCGCCAGTAAAAAACCTTGTCTTCTCCGAAAACAGCTTGCAAAGTATCAAGGACCAAGTGCTCCCACAAAAGGCCATAGTCATCTTGTCGCAAGCTGTCAAAATGGGCGTTAAAACATGTGCAACTCTATTTTACATTTAGTCGGTCTAAATGTAAAATATACTTTTGTTACAAAAATGGCAAGATGAATAAAACCGGAAGGATGGTGGTTGCGAATCGCTGATGCGAAAGAAAGAGCCGGGGGATCTTATTAAAAAGTTAAGGTGTTGCGATTGCTAAAAGAACTCGCAGTAATTACTATACAACCTGTTTCCAATAGTAACTTTGCTTATATAAATACCCGCGGAACGCCTTCCCTTATAAAACAACGTTGAAAAAACGCCCTTGTCGCGGATTTGGGTTTCCAGCTTTTCCACCTTTTCGCCGCGGGCGTTATATAGTTCAATGCAAACGCGGGCGCGTTCATGCAGGGTCACATCAATGCGAATGGTCCCCGGGAAGCTCGATTTGATCGCTACGGGTGAGCCGCCCTTTATCGCGCTTTCGTTCGGCGCATCATGGCTCACCACGGTGTTTCGTCCGTTGTTGACGTTGATCCACGCGAAATCGGCGTATCCTCCGGCCGCGGAGCCGTTGGGTTTCGAAGCGAACAACCCGAATTTCGCACCGATCCACTTGACTTTAGAAGCGGTGTATGAGCTTCCAACGGTAGTGAAATTGCGCCCGTCGGGGCTATAGCCGAATTTGCACGCAGCGGAGGGCGCGATTACCGACAGGCGCAGGTAGACCGTACTGTCTTGCAGCTTGACATCTGAGGTTGATTCGGCCGCGGAATTGGTAATATACAGGCCGTCGGCCTTTTTAACGACCGCCAGGAGCGAATACGTTCCCCCGACAACGATAATGCCGGATCGTTCCCCGATTATTTTTGGATGAAACACGGCCTTCACGGTCGCCGTAAAGGAATCGGCGCAGAATTTTTGCAGGAGTAAATTAGGGACCGATTTGTAATCGGGAGTCGCGGAAGGCAAGGAAACCGAATAAAGCCTCAAAGAACCTCTGTTTTCGGTGAGGCTCATCCATCCCGGTTGTGAATTTGCATACCACTGCCATTGCAGGCCGAGCGTGTCGGAATTAAACGCATCGGACGTTTGCGGCGTCTGGACGGAATAAGAAGCCCCCACGGCAGGTTTTTGGCGGGTCGATACCGGGTTGCCCACGCCGTCGCCATTGGGATCCGAACCTATGACCGGCCAATCGTTGACCCAGGTCATGGGCTCCAGATGAACCACCCGGCCGTATGCCCCGTTGTCTTGAAAATGCAAAAACCAGGACTCCTTACCGTCGGGCGTTTCAACCCAGCCGCCCTGGTGCGGCCCGTTGATTGCGGTCGCGCCTTGTTCCATGACCTTTTTATATTCCCAGGGGCCGGTAATGCTCCGCGAGCGTAGCGCCATTTGCCAACCGGCCGTAACGCCTCCGGCGGGGGCCAAAATATAGTAATACCCATTTCTCTTGTAAAGCTTTGGGCCTTCAATGGTGAGCAGGAGATCCGGGGCAATCGTGTTTCCGTCGATGACCATGATGCTGTCGGATATTTGCGAGGCGTCGCTCGATAATCGCCGAATCGTGAGAATGCTTTTAATTCCTACGCGCGAGCTTGCATAGGCATGGACGATGTAGCCGTCGCCGTTATCGTCCCAGAACGGACAAACGTCGATCCAGCCCTTTGTCGATTTGATAAGATTCAAAGTCCAGGGGCCTTGCGGATTTGCGGCTTTAGCAAGATAGACACCGTAATCCGGGTCTCCGTAGGTAACATAAAACATATTATTATGGAAACGAATGCTCGGCGCCCATACGCCATTGGCCGGGATCGGAACATTATAAACATCCGCGGGAGTTTGCTGATCGAAAACATGCCCGATGATTCGCCAGTTGACCAGGTCATTGGAGTGCAGGACCGGCAAACCGGGCGTGCAATTGAAACTCGACGAAGTCATGTAATAATCGCTACCGGCCCCCACTAGGTCGGGGTCGGAATAATCGGCATACAAAACGGGGTTTTTATACGTTCCATTGCCCTGGTCCGGGACCCAGGGCCCGACCATGGAAAGAGAGGCCTCTTCCGGATCGACCGCATTCGTTGCTGCAAAACCATAAAGAGCCATGCAACAAACAACCATGACCGATGCGCCGGAACGAACGGCTCGTTTCTTTACTTTGTGATGCATGAGCAGCGGCATACTTGTAAAATCAAAAAATATTTGCAGGTTACCGTAATGAACTTAATCCGACGACTGAACCGTTGTTTCCTTTTAAAATGTAAATTCCGTTGACCCTCGGTTTGACGGAACCATTTACATTACCGATTTTTACGCCAAGAATAGTATAGACCGCCGTTGGCGCCGTTTTCCGGTTGATGGAAACATTCCGACTTTCAATTGAATTACTTATAACGCCGGTAGTTTGACGAAAAGAAAGCTTTTTCACTTTTCCCACGATTCCGGCATACTTCGAAACCGTGTCCGGGACCTGCGCGGTTGGAATTAAAATTCCCGTATATGAAAAAGTCGGTTTATATGATGTGGTGGAAGTAGTCGGTTGGCTGCCCAGGCAATTGACATACGTATTGCCGACGACATTCCACATCCCTATTGATTTGCTGTAATAACCGCCGATCGGGCCATCGTTCATGCCGAGTTTCGGATCGTTTGCGCCATCGCCGACGCCGTTGAAATAGTTTTTCTCGATATACACGGTGGCGCCCATTCTGCAGTTGATTCCGCTCGTGGGGATATTGAGAAAATAATTATTGAAGGAGGCCGCCGTGCCGCCCCTGATGCTTGGCAATCGCGAATGGGTATTATTGAACAGATTGTGGTGATAGCACACTTGCCAGTCGTTTATATCATCATCGCTCGACCCGATAAGACTCGTTTTGTATGTTTCATGGATGTAGCACCAGGAAACGGTGACTTTTGAAGCGCCTTTCGTGATGTCGATAGTGCCGTCATAATAATCCATATCGGAATTCGCGACGTCGCCGATTTCAATGATTTTCCCGTCGCCATTACAGTCGCCGATCATATTGTAAAACTCACAGTGATCAATCCAAATATTTGAAGTGCTACCCTGAATATGAACAAGATCATGGTCCGCCGACGTTGAAACCATATACGGAAAGTGCATGGTGATGTTTCTGATAATAATATTTGAGACGCCTTTTATTAAAAATGATGAATTAGTGAGCGTCGCGGTCGTTCCATCCCCGATAAACGTTTTATTTGATTCACACGTGATGAGCGCCTGGTCTATTGCGCCTTTTATAATAATGACCGCTGCCGCGGTCCCTTTGGCCGCGGCAAGGAGCGCTGAAGCCGTTGTAACGGTTACCGCAGTCGCGTTCCCGCCGCCGGTTACGGATGCGTAACCCGCATACGTCGTATAATCCGTCGCGGCTTCCGCCGACAAAAAACAAAACTGTAGCAACGCGGCCGCGCTTATAGCAATTATACGGTTCATTTCCAAACCTCCCCCGACCCGGCAAAACCGGAAATAAAAAAGAAATAAAAACGTTTACTATCTTCACTATTAATATAACGAATCCTAAGCCGATACTCCGATTATTCCGTTTTCCGCCGCATTATCATGTTCACTGTAGTGAACAAACAATTTATTTAAAACATGGCTATATAAAGAGTCCAGAACGTGGGCTATAAACTTCGACGTTGGTTTCAGGGGGGTATAATGGATTTACAGCGGCGGGGGTTCGTTGCGTCACGTAGCTTTGCAGCCCTATTCCCGCGGACATCCCTAACTCGCCCCGCTTTACGGGGCTCAAACAGGGAGCCCCGTCCTCAGCGGGAAGGGAAACACGGCCGGCATGCGACCATAGTTACAAACTGCGTACTCTAGCTTACTTTAAATTGTTCAATTGCCCGCAATATTCTCTATCTTTGATTTTTAAGCGGACCACATACACACCCGCCGCCGGGCCGCCGGCATCGCCGTTTTCAGCGCTCCATCGTATGGAATGACTTCCCTTTGTTAAGGTTTGGTCGATTAACTTTTCCATGCAATGGCCGCTGAGCGTGTATATCGACACCGTGACCGGCGAGGTCTCGGCGCAATAAAATTGAATGGTCGAATTGTTGATCGAAATGTTTTTCGCGGAAACCGCTCCGGCGGCGGGTTTTTGAATATTACCGACGGGAATGACGGACATGGTGTCATGGAAGGCGTCAAACATCCGGTTTCCTCCCGAGTTTCTTACATCGGTTGCCGCGGCCACATTCAACGATTTCAGCATGGGAGGTCCCCAGTCGGCCGAATAGATCCAACCAGTCCAGCTTATTCCCTTATCTTTCATATAGTTAATAAGCTGCGTTCCATAGCCGGCGGAATCCGCCGCCGAGGTAAAACCCCATTCGGTATTCATCACCGGCCCAACGCCGGAAGTAGCTATAAAACCAAAGCGCGATTCCCACGTTGTTGCGCCGATGCCCCCATATACCTGCGCATAAGGATGCCATGAGTAAACAATTTTATCACGTGCGATTTTCAGGGTTTTCACGTCGGCCTGCTGGCACCAGTTGGCCGTTCCGCACACAACGACCTTGGAAACGGGGTTGTGCGCCCGTATGGTATCGACAAGCTGCTGCGCCATGGGAACCCAGGCGGTCCAGTTTACACCATGGGGTTCATTGAAAATCTCCCAAAGCAAATGGTCCTGGTTTTTATATCGTTCGGCCATGATGCTCCATGCCGCAACGGTCGATTTGAAATTAGCGGCCGTTTGGCCCTGACCGCCTTCATGCCATCCGTCGAAAAGAACGTAAATATGATTGTCTCTGCACCATTTAATAATGCTATCAGCGGATGTAATGTACGGCGTATTCGCCGCATTAATGGCGATATTGCCGATAGTCCAACAGATGGACCTCGGACAATTGCAATCGCTGGTGAGAAGCGGAAGCCTAAGAACGGTAATATTCCAATCTTTTTTAAAATGAACGATCTGGGCTTTTGTGATGTTAGGGTACGCGCCCATCGTGGCAAAGCCTTTAAGCTGCACGGCATACCCCTTGGCGTTGACGATTTTTGATCCTTGAACATCCAATGGGGGCGCCCAATAAATGCTGTCATAGGTGACGGCGGCGCTCGCGGACAGAGTAAATCCGCACATCAGAACGACTACCGCGATAGACTTCCTCATAAACATTTCCCCCCTCTTATAAAAAATGAGTTAAAAATAGTGTTATATTGATAATATAGGGATTTTTGGGCAAAATTGCCAGATTTTTACAACAGCACTTTTGCGAATTGCGGATTGCAAAACCAATGAAAACAGTTCGTCGTCCATATGATTCAGCACGATATGCCAGTGTCCGGTCACGTTCACTACAGTGAACAAAATAAACGGCCTCGACGCCGAATAACGGCGCGACCTATCCACGATTCGTTATATTAAGAGTAAAGGCGTGAATGGATTGAAACAGCATTGTAATACGGAAGGAACGTCCGCAGTGTTCATCAAACGAGTTTACATTTTTATAGTTTTAACGATGTCGGTCTCCTACCCCGTGCCGAACTTTTCCATTATGGGCTTTGCCACGGTCGATGGGGGAACGACCGGAGGGGCCGGCGGCGCGGTAGTTACGCCGACGACGCTTGCCGAACTCAAGCAATACGCGGAAAACAAAACGACTCCGTATATCATCCGCGTTACCAAGGAATTCAATTCCGGTCAGCCGGTTTCCATCGACGGATCGGGTTTCATCTCCAGCGGCGGCGCTACAAAAACCACCTATGCATCCATCATACGTCTTGGTTCCAATAAAACAGTGGTCGGAATCGGCACGGCGGCGTTTTTCAACCGTGTCGGAATCGTTATTCAGTTCCAGTCCAATATTATTATTCGCAACATTACCTTCACGATGAAAGACGTACCGATAACCAACAACGGCGAGAACAAGGTCGTCGGCTTGGTCAACGGCGTGGCAACCACGCTTTCGGACCCCGATTGCATCGGAATTCAAGCCGACGATACGTCGCAATCCGAAGCTAGTCAGACCTCCAAACATATTTGGATCGATCATTGTGAATTCTACAACGAAGATCCAAGCGTCATGACAAACGTGGACCGTTATGACGGTTTGATCGACGGCAAGAACAACAGCACCGATATCACCATTTCCTGGTGCTATTTTCACGATCACCATAAGGCATCGCTGATGGGGCACGGTAACAGCGACAACTACGACCGCAGAATTACCTATAGCCACAATTATTTTAAAAACATCGCTTCCCGCCTGCCGTTGATTCGCTTCGGCAAATGCCATTTACTCAACAACTACATGATTACCAGCGAAAACGGAGCCAACGCCCGCATTAATTCCGATATCTACGTGGAAGGCAACCGTTTCGAAGCTTCCAAAAAACCCGTCTTCGGAAAAGTTTCGGAAAATGGGGCCGCTACATTTGCCGGCAACCAGTGGCAATCCTGCAGTGTCGTCCCCGCGGTGGTGCTTAGCCAGGCAAGCGGGGCCAAAGCGCTTAATGCAAGTGAAGAAGTCTTACAAGGTTCCTTCAAGCCTTCTTCCTTTTACTCCTACTCCGCCGATCCCGTTGCCGATGTGTCATCCATCGTGATCGCCAACTCCGGTGTGGGAAAAATAAGCGCCGCGGAATACAATCCCACGGAAGTAATCTTCACCCATGACGCGGCGAAAACGCCGACTTACGCATACGTGAAGAATCGGCGAATATTCGTGCGGGCATCGCCCGGCGCTCCGATTCGCCTTTTCAACACGGCGGGAATTTTAATCTATTCCGGAAATGCCGAGGAGGTTGAAAACGTTTTCCCGCGTCATGTGAACAATGGCGTTTACTTGATGAAAGCGGGACGCGTTGCCGCCCGGTGTTTTTCAAAAGGCCTGCAATGAAAACCTCGATAGGAGCGCACAGTCTTTTGGTTCACATCGCTTTTTACGCAACCGTATTCGGAGCGTATAACGCTTCCGTTGATAAGAATTTTTCGGGAGCCGATGGGACAACGGTGGGCGGAACGAAAATGTACGCGACTATCGCATCCGCGATAAACGGCGTTCCCTCATCAAATTCCTCCGCCTATTACATTTATATAAAAAACGGCCGTTACGTGGAGCATGTCACGATGAACAAGCCGTATGTTACTCTAATCGGTCAAGATCGCGACAGCGCCGTTCTTTCCTTCAATTTAGCGCAAGGGTCGCCCAACGGGTCATCCACATGGGGCGCCGACTGCGCGACCATTAAAATCACCGCGTCTAATTTCACGGCAATGAATATGACCTTTGAGAACGCCTTCGATTATTTGGGCAATATGGTCAAGGACACAAGCGACGCCGGCTACATAAAAAGCGCCCAGGCTCTGACGGTGCGAACTGCGGGCGGAAGCAATAAGGCGTTCTTTAAAAATTGCGTGATCGCCGGATATCAAGACCCGCTTTTCGCCGAACTTGGAACGCAATACTATAAAAAATGCGTGATCAAGGGAGCGGTTGACTTTATTTACGGGGGGGGGCAGGCCGCGTTTGATTCGTGCGACATTGTTTGCAGGAATCGCCCCAATAAGAACCCCATGGGGTATATCACCGCGCCTTCAACGCAAAGCGCCCAGGCTTACGGCCTTGTTTTCTTTAATTGTACTTTAAAAAAGGAACTTACAAGCATCCCGGCCGGATCGTATAGCCTGGGAAGACCGTGGCATCCTTCAGCCGGTAACGGCGCGGCTGATCCCAACGCCGTCGGAATGTCGGTGTATATGAATTGTTGGATGGACGACATGATAAAACCCGTCGGGTGGGATAGTATGTCGGGAAAAGACGCGAATGGAAACAAGATTTGGTTCGTACCCTATAAAACGACCGATTCCCGTTTATATGAATATAAAAGCGCGGGGCCGGGCGCCATTCCCGTTGCGAACCCTCCGTACCGTAAATTCCTTACTGATTCCGAAGCGGCGAATTATACGGTTTTAAAGGTGCTCGGCGGCTGGCTTCCCGATGAAAGCACACTCGCCGGAAATGGAATTGCCATGGCGGCGGCGCCGCCGCCGCGAATTCACCTTGAAAGAAAACGCGGCAACGTCTATTTAAAAATCAAGACGGCCGGTACAATTACTTCGCTATCAACGGTATCCGTTGATGGAAGAATGATTCCGACTTCTTCGTCATTGCTAAAAGTAAATGGCGAATACGCCGTGCGGCTGGAATTCGGCCCCGGTTCCTCGGCAATGGGAAAAGGCGTTTATTTTATAACCTGCCGGACGCCTGAAGGTCAATTCACGTCGAGAGTGTACAGTGTGGAGTAGGCAGAGCATACAGCCGTTATTTCCATTGATGGCGGTGAAATCCTTGAAGGTTCACTACCGCCGAACAAGATGAAATTGGTAGCCGCTTGGGCCGAAATACACCGTGAAGACCTTATGGCAGATTGGAAATTGGCCGTAAACGGCCAACCAGCCGCATCCATTAAACCACTGGAGTAAATATGATTGCAGTAATAAAAGTAGTACCGATTAAAAATTCTTTGCTTCAGGTCAGTTTGTCGGATGGCAGAGAAGGCATTTTTAACATTATGCCATATTGTACTTCTGATTATTTTAAAGAAATATTGCAGGATGATTATTTTCGGCAGGTTCGTCTTTTTTTCCGAGGAATTGGCTGGCCACATGGGCAAGATATTGGCCCAGATACCATTGCAAATGATCTTGTTCCCGCTGAAACTCTCAAAGTTGCCTAATTTAAAACCGGTAAGCACACTAATTCAACTACCTATACAATATAAAATTGTCTGTCGATGCGGTCACATTCCCGTTCATCGAATTCGGTCATTCCCAAAGCTAAGCCGGTCATTTCCAGCCGGATCGAAACGTCTTATAATTCAGGGATGCTTTGCATAAAGCTTCCGGGAGCTTCGTTGAACTCGACGGTCTCGGTGACACTGTATTCGATGAACGGGCAAATAATTAAACGTGTTTTCCAGAATAATTCAAGGGAAACAATCGGTATTCCTTTTCTCGGAATCGCTCCCTGTCTTTACGCAGTGGCAGTTGCTTGCGGTGCGGGAAAGTATTCGGGGCGAATTATGATACCGCATTAATTGCGCGGTAGGTTTTGAGGGAAAAAAATGCCCTCAATTACTGATGCTGATAAAATCCTGTGTTCTTGATGCGGATTGATCGATCCGCCCCAAAATCACGATGATTTTTCGGGCAAAAGAAAATGACCTGAGTTTTCGACTTTTAGCGAACAAATCGAATCCAAGCCAGTCGATCATTTTAAAGCCGATACAATATTCCGACATTGAATTTCAGCACGTCATTCGCAATATCGAGGTTCGAAGTGCTCCCTCCTGGCGAATAGAGCACCTCGCTGCAGATAGGGGTGATACCCGGCTGATGGAGAAACTCAAAGAAACTCTGCAAACGCGCGTTGATGTTATAACCGACACCTACTCCGTAAAGAGCGGAAACTTCATACTTCTTAAAATTATCGGTACTATAAAATTCCGAACTTCCATGAATTAAAAAATCAAAACAGGGGCCAATGGTAAAAAACGGCTCGAATCTTCCTATCGTAAACTTTGTTTTCGCTCTTGGCGAAAGACTGATGTAATCCAATCTATCCCATACATCAACTGCCGGTCCCAGAACCAGTCCGCCGTTTACAGGGTCAACATGCGAGGTGAGAAGTCCATTTTTGGATAATCCGCCTTTTTGGTTATACGTGATGTCCAAATCCAGGTTAATAAATTTAACATCAAAAAACTGAAAGAAAATCCCTGCGTTTCCGTGTTGATCCCAATCCTTCATGACAAATTCATTCTTGGTATCGGTTGTATAATTTAATTTTTGTGAAGTAAGGCTAAGACCGCCTTCGGCACCGAATCCTGAGAGTACTCCCGCTTGGGAATTGGCAAAAAACAAATATACCATCAAACAAAACATTGAAAATCGCATGATTAATAGACCAAACTTTTCTTTACACACTCCATAATTTCCCGTTCTTTCCCCTGTCTTTACCTCATTACTATCGACGGCATTCGCCTTCCCTGCCCGATAGAGAATCAAAAACCCCTGCGTCGTTTTCACGAGCCGGGGTTACTAGTATTACAAGGCCTAAAACCGACGCGCTTTGCTACGTTTACTGTACGACAAATGTTCCGGATTTTGCGATAACGCTCGCGTCGTCAACGATATCGACTTGCCAATTACCGGGAGTAACCGTTTTGGTGCTCCATAGACGACCGGATTGAGGCTTGAGGGTCATGGGCAATTCAAACACCTTTTGGCCGTCCTTATTCCAAACGAACTTTACCGAGATCGGTCCCTGTGATGAGGAAACCTTTATCCAGCACGATACTTTCCCCGTCGTTGATTGGAATTCGGCCGCGACTCCCACGGGAGACCGGGCGTCGATGCCCGCGGCGAAAACCATACTGTCAACTGAAAAGAGCGCGATAGTCGGTTTTGCCGAGGTATCGGTTTGCGAAAATGAAAAGGAAACGAACATCGAAAGAACCAGAAACCCGCCTGCAATGAACGCTTTCATACACACGCTCCTTTAAAAAGGTTGAAAATGGTTTGGAATCCGAAGGACATTACTCAACTCATTCTCCCCCTGCGGGCAAGGGAACCTTGGGGGGTCGTTAATAAAAAACCGCCGATAGCTTCAGGATGATTTCTAATTCTACCATATTTTATGAATAGGTATAAACAAAATTGTTTTTCATTTCAAATCACGCCGTCTTCCCCCGTTCCATCCAAAGCGCATCATCCAGCCAAACGGTCGGGGCCTTTACAATTCCATCGAGGTGCAGCGGCACTTTGACGAGGCCTCCCATGGATGCGTTGTCGCCCACGGCGAAATGGATGGTCCCCTTGACTTTTTCGTCCTCCAGCGTATTGCCGGAAATAATGGCGCTGTCCAGCGTTCCCACGCCGAATTCGGCGATGTTACGGGCTGCGGCGCCGTATTTATCGAACAGTCGCTCCATTTCCAACGCCACGGGGTGTTGTTTGATTTCAACGACTTTCCCTTTTCGTACAATAAAAACCAGCGGTTCCTCGCACAGCCCGCCCAAGGCGAACGATCCGTCGATAACGATGACCCCGTTCGCAGTTTCCTCCAGGGGCGCCATGTAGGCCTCGCCGGCCGGCAGATTGCCGAACGCGCCCTTGAAATTGAGCCTGCCGTCGTCGGCTTTCGCGGACCTGCCGCCGGTTTCGAAGATTATGTCGGAACCGGCGGCGGTGACGACGCGAACCTTTTTCGCCACCGAAAGCTGCCCGGCGATCCTCCTGGTTACAAGCCCCAGCTTTCCCCAGTCGGCATTCATAGTGCGTAAAAATATCTCCGTGGTTATGCCCGGAAGCGTGGCGATGCGCGCTCCCTGATCGCACGCCGTACGACGTGCCTGGGTATGGGAGAGCGACTTGGACGTGGGCATGACCGCAACGTCGAATTTGCCGAAAAGGCCGCCCACCTCGGGCGGCGGCTCGTTGCCGTTTTGCTTGCGCGGCGCGATCTGCACCATGACCGCCTCGCGGCACAGCTTCACGCCCGTTTCCCAAAAAGCGCGGCCCACTTCCAGGCACGGTTCATCGCATACGACAAGGAGTTGCTCCCGTCTGCCGAGGTTGAGGCACTGCTTCAGCGCTATGCCGGCGCAGGCGTTGATATCGGTTGTCATGATTGAGTTCCTAACCAATCTAAAAACGAGTTTATAAAATCAGACCGTGCGGCGCCAAACATGCAACCCCCAACTCCCCGGTCCTTCAACTTCGCTCAGGACCGTCCCTCTTCCCCTCTCACACTGGGAGAGGGGAAGAGGGGCATGTCCATTTCTCCCTCCATCGGAGAATCCCTTAAATTCATCCTCGCAAGGGTCTCTTCGGCCCACTCGGTAAAAGTTCCTTCGAAGATGCTTTGCCGGGCCCGGCGCGCCAGTTCAGTGTAAAAATAAACGTTATGCAACGTTAAAAGCCGGGTGGAAAGGATTTCCCCGGCTATGAACAAATGGCGCAAATACGCCCTGGTAAAATTCCTGCATGTATAGCAGCCGCATGCCTCGTCAAGGCCGTGATCGAAATCGTTTGTGTGGCGCGCGTTACGGATGTTGAGGCCGCCGTTCGAGGTAAACACCGAACCGTTTCGGGCATTGCGGGTCGGCAGCACGCAGTCGAACATATCGGCCCCGCGGCGTATGCATTCGATGATGTTGTCGGGCATGCCCACGCCCATGCAATACCGAGGTTTTTGTTCGGGAAGAAGACCGCAGGTAAATTCCGCCATTTCGTAGAGTTCCCGGGTGGTTTCACCCACCGCCAGACCGCCCACCGCGTATCCGGGACAATCAAGGGAAACAAGTTCCCGCGCGCAACGCTCCCGCAGCGCGGGAATCGTGGCCCCCTGCACGATGGCGAACAGGGCCTGCGCGGACGCATGGCGAAACGGCGTTTTTTCATGCCACGCCGCGCACCGTTTCGCCCAACGCACGGTACGGTCAACTGCCTGTTCGATATGCGCCGCGTCCGCCGTGGCGGGCGGACATTCATCGAACATCATGATGATATCGGCCCCGATGTTGCGCTGGATTTCCACGGCGCGCTCCGGGGAAAAAAAATGCCGCGACCCGTCGATATACGATTGAAACCACACGCCCTCTTCGCTTACTTTGGATATGTCCCTGAGGCTAAACACCTGAAAACCGCCGCTGTCGGTAAGAAGCGCCCTGTTCCAATGTTCGAAACGATGAAGGCCGCCCGCGTTTGCTATAAGCTCATCGCCGGGACGAAGGTGCAGGTGGTAGGTGTTGGCGAGAATGACCGGACATCCGCATTCCTCAAGGTCCGCGGGCGACAAAGCCTTTACCGTCGCCTGCGTGCCCACGGGCATGAACACCGGGGTCTCAATGGCGCCATGCGGGGTTTGCAGAATGCCCGCGCGCGCTTTGGATTTCGCATCAACGAACTTTAATTCAAAATGAAAATCAGCCATACTCCTCACAACGCCGCAAAACTATGCCTTTTTCCACCTTGATTACACCATCAAGATGACGTATCTTTTATAAAATACACTATTATTCGATCTCCATCCTTAAAAGCCTGAAAAACAAACCATGAAACTTATTGACGGCATTCAATCCCCGACCGACCTTAAAAAGCTCTCCCTCTCCCAGCTCGACCAGGTTGCCGGGGAAATCCGCGAAATCATGCTGGACAAGGTGAGCCGGCACGGCGGCCACCTTGCGTCGAGCCTGGGCGCGGTCGAATTGACAATTGCGCTTCATTATTGCTATGATACGCCGTCCGACAAGCTCGTGTGGGACGTCGGCCACCAATCCTACGCCCACAAGATCCTTACCGGAAGGCGCGACAGGTTCGGTTCCTTGCGTCAATTCGGAGGCATCAGCGGCTTCCCGCGCGTCGGCGAAAGCGACTACGACGCGGTCTCGGTCGGACATGCCTCAACGTCCATTTCCGCGGGCCTGGGGCTCGCCATCGGGCGCGACCTCAAAGGCCAGGCTCATTCGGTGGTGGCCGTCATCGGAGACGGTTCGCTCTCGGGAGGGCTGGCGTTCGAAGGGCTCAACAACCTCGGTTCCCTTTCAACGAACATGACCGTGGTGCTCAACGACAACCGCATGTCCATATCCAAAAACGTCGGCGCGCTCTCCCGCTATCTGCTCCGGGTCATCACCGACCGACGGTTCAACAAAATAAAAAGTGAGGTTTGGGAATTGACGGGGCACCTTTCCAACGTGGGAAAGCGGATACGCTCGCTCGTCCAAAATATCGATGAGGCCTTAAAGCATTTGGTCATACCCGGCAAGCTCTTCGAAGACCTAGGACTTCGGTATTTCGGCCCGGTTGACGGCCACAATATCGCGGAAATGATCGAAGTGTTCAAATTCGTCCGCGAATCGGCGCCGGGCCCCGTGCTCGTGCACGTGCTGTCGACGAAAGGCAAGGGATACAGCTTCGCGGAAAGCGACGCGACAAAATACCACGGCGTCGGCAGTTTTTCGCTCAGTACGGGCACCGCCCTCGCTCCCGCGGCAAGCGCCCCTTCCTACAGCGACGTATTCGGGGCCGCCATCGTCGAATTGGCGCGCGAGCGCGACGACATCGTGGCGATAACCGCGGCAATGCCCGACGGTACGGGACTTTCCGCGTTTGCCAAGGAATTTCCCGGCCGTTTTTTCGACGTGGGGATCGCGGAATCGCACGCGGTAACCTTTGCCGCCGGGCTCGCGCTCAAGGGTCTCAAGCCCGTCGTAGCCATATACTCCACGTTTTTACAGCGCGCCTTCGACCACATTATCCACGACGTGGCCCTTGACAAGTTAAACGTCACCTTCTGCGTCGACAGGGCGGGGATCGTGGGCGAGGACGGTCCGACGCACCACGGCGCGTTCGACTGTTCGTACCTTCGCGCCATACCCAACGTCGTGGTCATGGCGCCGCGAAACGGCGATGAACTGCGCCGAATGCTGCATGCCGCGATGCTCTATCAAAACGGTCCGGTGTTTATCCGATATCCACGCGGAAGCTCCACGTACGCTCCCTCCGTCCGCGGCGAAGCGATCCCCTTGTTCGAGCCTGAGATCATGCGGGAGGGAACATCGTGCGCGATCGTCGCCCTTGGCGATGCGGCGACAACTGCGGAAGCCGCCTGCGCCATTCTCGATGAATCGGGAATACGACCGGAACTGGTCAACGCCCGTTTCGTCAAACCTTTGAGCCCGACCTTCTACGGGCGCCTGTTCGGGCGCCACCGCCGCGTCATCACGGTGGAAAACAACGCCCTTGCGGGAGGATTCGGCGCCGGACTCATGGAACTGGCGTCATCCATGAACGCCTCCGGAGCCCCGGCATTTCTGCGGCTCGGCTATCCCGACGAATTCATTGCCCATGGCGGAATGAAACAATTAATGGAAAACCTCGAACTCGACCCCGCCGCGATAGCCCGCCGCGTCAAGGAATTTCTTACGGTTTAAGTCCGTACAAATACAAGAGCGATCGCTGCGAAACATTCGCCTGCGCCATCATCGCGATTGACGTTTGAGATCGAATGTCCTCTTGAGTAAAATTGATGATTTCCTGCATCTGGTCGATATCGGTGATCGACGATTGGGCGCTTTTAGTATTCTGCATGATTGAATCGGTAATGTTCAAATGCGATTGTAACCCCATGGAATACGCGGCGACGGCGCCCTGGAATGTTTTCACGTCGGTAATGGCGCTATCGATATGATCTCCAACATCACCGATGTTTTCGCCCGCGCCGGGAATCAGGGCGGCGAGATGGGCCACGGTCACCGCCTCGCCCGGGGCGATGAGCAGGCGCTGCGTATCGTCGGCCGGGTCGGGCGCGAGGTCGATTTTCTTTATGGTCGTCGTCGCGTTGAGCAAACTGTTTCCGTCGTAGTACGTCGTATTCACCGTTGTCGTAAGATCGGAAAGAATATTGTTATATTCGGCCGTATAAGCGGCCTGCGTTGAAACATCGGCGGCGTCATAGAGTTTTGACAATTCCCGCATGCGGTTGAGCCCGCTATACACTTCCCCGGACGCGGTCGAGGCGGTGTCCATCGCGCCTTGCCACTCCTCCATATCGGGCCTTATCCGTCCATATTTTTGATATTGTTGATCCAGGTCCTGTGAACGGAAAAAATCGATGATATCGTCGCTTGGCGATTGAAAGTTTTTACCCGAGGCCAGCTTCAAGAGCGTTTGTGAAAGATCCAACCTGTTTTGATTGTAAACATCGGCCAGCGAATAGAGGGAATAATTGATCTGTGAGACCATACCGCACCTCCCTTGTGATGTATCCTGATCCAGCTTCCCCATTTTTTTAATCGGCATATTTTATAAAAACTTTAATCTTTTTTTATTCGATTTTACTATTTTTACCGAGCGCCCCCCAACCAATAACCGAATTCGGGCATTAGACCGCGCCCGATTGTATACTTAAGACATATGAAAACAATAACCGGAAAATCCTACACCCGAATCACCCTGGCGTTGGACATTATCGAAAAAATCGGTTCCGGGCCCTATAAGGGTTATCACGAGCTTTCCATCATCAAACACCCCATCGACCTTTTCGACACGATCACCGTGGAGCAGTCCGGCACCACGGAAATCCGCTGCGACAACCCGCTCGTTCCTCTTGATAAAACAAATATCTGCTGGAGAGCCCTCGATGCCGTCAACGCCGCGCTGGGCGTCAGTAAAAACGCCATCATCCGCATCGATAAAAAAATTCCCGTCATGGGCGGGCTCGCGGGCGGCAGCGCCAACGCCGCGACGACCATTCGCCTCCTCGATCAATTATGGGACTTGCGGCTATCCGCCGAAACCATGACGCGCATCGGCCGGACCCTCGGCATGGACGTTCCCTATTTTTTTAGCGAAGGAACGGCGTTCGACACCGAGGCTACCGATGTCTTGGAGAGCATTCCAACGACGCTCCATTTTGACTTCGTCCTTGTTATCCCGGATTTCGGAGTCTCCACCAAGGAGGCGTATCTGAACATTGATTATGGCGAAACGCGTAAAAATCTTGAAAAAACACGGGCCATGAGAATCGCGCTCGCAAAAAATGACGCGACATCGGTCATCGAGAATATGCATAATGATTTTGAGCTGTCGGTGTTCAAGCGAAAGCCCGAGCTCGAACGGATCAAAAGCAGGCTTATCGAACTCGGGTGCGCAAATGCCGTCATGTCGGGATCCGGCTCAACCATGATAGGGGTTTTGGATTCCAGCGCCGATCCGGAAAAAATTCGCGCCGACATCGGATATACGACAATGATCGTTTCGAGCAGATAGCTTATTTTGACGGGAATACATGGAGGAAATCGTACAATGGAAGAAGAGAATACTTTTAAAAAAAGGGCCGCGGAATTCAAGTGGCACTCCAAGCAGGAACTCTATACGTATTGCAATGAAACCTTCGGTCTTTTAGAGCGTCATGTCGACAAGGAGATCAATCTGGTTTTGGAGGATTTTAAAGTGCGAAAATATCAACCCATCAATATCGAGGAACTGTGGCAAAAAGTGGGAATGAATCTTGAAAATAAATTTGGGCTTTAACGAACATTTGAGCGACTATATCCAAAACAAATAAAATCTTTTTCAAAGGAACAAACCATGAAACTCCGTTTGCCGGTTATTGCGTTTTTGATAACGGGATGCTGCGCACGGTTTGCGATGAGCGCCGCTAGCGACACGTTGTTCTTCGATAACTTTCAAGACGCGGCTACTTCAAATGGAAAATGGATTTATCCGGCGGAAATCACCCATACATTTTCAAACGGCATGGTGACCTTGAAAAGTTCGGACCCTACGTATTTGTACTTTGCGACACATAATATGGCTTCAAAGGCCGCTGTTTTTACCCTGTCGGCAACCATCACCATGACTTCCACTTCCAATGGCGTTGGCATATCGTTCTGCATGGACTCAAACAACAACGGCATCGCGGTGCAGGCGGGAACCAGCCAAAACCTGCTCGTCTATAAATATGATTCCGGAATACAGGAAATTCTCAGCGTCGTCAATTCCTTCGTATCCCCCACAATCAATACGATAAAGGTAAGCAAACACGACTCGACCTTCAATGTTTTCTGCAACAACCGTTTTATCACGACATTTTACCTATCCGCTTCAAAATTCATCGGCGGCGGCGATATCGGACTGCTGGTTCCGCCCAACGCGCAAGCGACCTTCGACAATATTCTCATGACGAACCACTATGAAACCGGCGCGACGATACGCTGCTTTTCGGATAATTTCAGCGACGCCAACCTTGACGGTTGGTTCGTCGGCACGCTTACGGGACAATCGCAAACCACGAGCGGCGGATGGCTGATGACGAACACGGACGCCCAATCGACCTCTATTCCTTTTGTCAACGGCAGCTTCGACCGCGCATCGTACCGCGTCGTCACGACGTATAAAAGCGGGGGAAGCCCCTACGGACTCGCCATTGTTTTTCCCATCCTGGTAGCGGGCGGAACGATGTACAAGCCTTATTCCTTCGTCATCGACTCCGCGCGGCATTACGGCTATGGTCATCCGGATTCGGGTTCGATCAAAATAAGCCAGCCTAAAACGTATATACACGGATCGACCGGGGACGGCAAGGACACCTTGGAAGTCCTACGGTTCAACAACAAGTACAAATTCAGAATCAACGGGACCATTGCCGAGGATTCCCTGCCCCTGCGGGGCGCCGGAAACGTTGTTGCCGCGGGATTGTTCCTCATGCCTCAAACCGCCGTCCTCTACCATGATTTCATCATCGGCGGCGACAGCGCCGGCGCAGCCTGTTCGATCATTACCGTTTTGGGAAAGCCGAAGGCCTTCGCGCCCCGCATCGATTATTTTAGTAACGATTACGCGCTCTTCGACGCGACCGGCCGTCGTGTCAAAAGAATGAGCGCCTCCGGCATGGGGAATCTCCCGCGATTACCGGCGGGAATGTATTTCGTGAGGCGCGGCCTGAACGGCAAAACCGCATATGTCAATGGTTTGATGTCCGTCAGGTAGCTCCAATCGCCGCATTGTCCGCGATTTGTGCGGGCGATGCATTCCCCCGTCTTTCGTTGATATAACAAAAAACAAAGAAAAAGTAACATCATGATGAACAATGTTCGATTAAAATCATCGCTTACATTCAATGCGGCGCTCCTGATTGTTTTCATATGCGGGATCGCTCCCCGGTCACCCGTGTTCGCCGATAACTGTTTCGCGACGCTCCACCCGACTTCCGATCCCGCGCCCAGCGTTTTCACCTACAACGGCGTTACGAAGGTTTACGTATACTGTACCCAGGACAAAATCGGTTCCACGGGATCGTATCCCATCGATACGATCCACTGCTATTCCTCCACGGACATGTTCCATTGGAAGGACGAAGGGACCGCGCTTGACGAACAGCACTGCGCCTCCTGGGTGAACAAGGGCGCGCATCAACTATGGGCGCCGCACGTCGTGTTCCTCAAGGGACTGTATCGAATGTACGTCCCGGAAACGGCCATGACCACGGGGCACCCGGCCCATATCTTCATGGCGACTTCCGCCACGCCCACGGGACCGTTTACTCCCGCGCCAAGCTACATTACCGGCCTTGGCGAAGAGGTCCCCAATCCCTATGGGGTCATCGACCCGTTTTGTTTCATCGACCCGTCGGATTCGTCGGTGTGGTTGTCGTATCGCGACAACAACAACGCCGACCTTGACTTAGTGCGTATGAACGACAGCGGCACGGCCATTGCCGGGACCAAGGCCATCGTCAATACCGGGGCGGCAACGGGATACAAGGAAGGAAGCTGGATGTGGAAACTCAATTCCGTTTATTATTTGGCGTACGCCTTCACGCCGAACAACAGTGGCAACGAAATAATCGCCTATTCAACGGCCTCGAGCGCCCAGGGTCCCTGGACCTCCCGGGGACAAATATGCCCCCGGAATTCAGGCGAATGGACTATTCATTCGGGTTGTTGCTTTTTTAATAATCAGTGGTATTTTTTCTACCATGAAGTTACTTTCGGCGGATCGATTTTGGCAGGAAAAAGATGTACAGCCATTGAATATATGACTATATCCGGCACGACGATCACGCCCATGGCGAAAACGCTGCGAGGCGTGGGCGTCCCAAGCGCGGCGGTTGATACAATACAGGTGGACCGGTATTCCAGTGTGACCGGAACGATTGCCACCACGCCCATCCCCTATAATACGACCGGATCCGAGGAGCCGGGCTGGTATCTTTCGGGAATAAGCAATAATGCGTCGGTGATCTATGACAGCGTCGATTTTACGCCAACGGCCGGCAATAAAATCGGCACGGTTCGCGCCCGTGTTTCAAGCGCGAACGCGACGAGTTCGATCGAAGTGCGCGTCGGGACCGCAGCCGGCGCCTTGCTCGGCACGATCGCGGTTCCCGCCGGCACCGGCGGCCTTTCCACCTGGACAACAACAGCCACAGCGCTCACGGCAACGCCGCCGGCCGGTCACCAGAATCTTGCCCTGGTCTTTAAATGCGCGGCCCCGAATACCTTCCAGGTCAACTGGATACAATTCGGCCAGGTTCCGGCCACTTCGATCAAATACAGCGCAGGTTTTATAGGACAATCGGGTTTTGAAATTCGGCGAGTGACTAAAACCACGTTTAGGATTAATTGCGCAAACGAGGCTTCGCATGCGCAAATCCGCGTTTTGAGCGTAACGGGCAGGGAAATCGCGCACGCCTTTAAGAATCTATCGTCGGCGGGGAACCGGGTAACCGTCGATCTTGATTCCCGGCATTTTTCGGCCGGATCATATATGTTGGCAATTAAGAATCATACGAGGTCGTTTCAAACGCCGTTTCTGTTTGAGTAGGGGTTCCTCCAAAATATCAAAATCGCTTTTTATTATGGGAAAACGCCAAACTACATCGGCAGGAGTAATATCAATCCTAAAGTCATGAAATGTTTTTGACATTTTAGAACACTCATCGCGCCGGATTTTTCCATCGTTTTATCGTATTAACGGTATGCGCGCCGCCGCGCCGTTGGCCCGGAGTATATATGTTCCCCGCGCCATGTTGAATGGGGTTAGCGGCGTACGGACGCCGCTTTGCGAGTAATACTCTCCGGTTTTCGCGCCCTTTGGATTGAACATCTCCAAAAGCACGGGATGGCCCGGTTGTCCGTCTTGCACGAGGATGGAATTGCTCTCGCAATCAAATGACCAAGGGCCATGGGCCGGCCTGGAAAAACCCTGAAATCGTGTGGATATGATCGGCGCCTTTAAAACATCAAGCAGGGCGGTATACGCCGGTTTGGGTTGAAAATTTTCATCGTAAATGCAAGCCGCTCCCTCACCCGGAAACTGTTGCGGAATCCAGGAATATTTATCGGAAAATCCCCACATCATGAAGGTTTGGCAGCTCGGCGTCGCCAATGCCAATTGCATGAAACCCCGGTAAACGACCGCCTGGGCCTTCAAAGCGGTCTGGTTGGAAGGCAGCGGCATTCTTACATCAAGTTCGGTGATTGATATTTTAAGGCCTAACTTGGCAAAACGGTCGAAATTGGCCTTCATGCCGGCAAAGAATGAGGTGGAAGTATCGGAGATCTGCTGGTGCGATTGAAACCCTATTCCATGGATGGGAACGTTGTTGGCGAGCATGGTTTTAATCATGGTGTAAATAGCGGTCGATTTTGTGTTCATCGTGCAGGTGCTGTAGTCGTTGTAGAAAAGAAGCGCGGCAGGGTCCGCCTGATGGGCATAGACAAAGGCGGAATCGATGTAATCGTTGCCGATAGTGTTTTGCCAAAAGCTGGTCCTCCTGGCGCCCGCCCCGCTATCGTCGAACGCTTCGTTGACAACGTCCCATTCGATGATTTTACCCTTAAAATGGCTCAGAACACCGTTGATATGCGCTTTCATGGCGGCCAGGAGCGTCGCCCTTGTCCAACTTCCTTTCGACAACCAATTCGGATTCTGATTGTGCCACACCAGCGTATGCCCGCGGATTTTCATGTTGTTTTGCTGGGCGAAGGCGACGAGCTTGTCGGCGTTGATAAAGGAGAATGATCCCTGCGAGGGTTGAAGCGAATAGGGTTTCATCGCGTTTTCGCATACGACGGTATTGAATTCGCGTTTCAACGCATTGATATACGTCTGGTCATTCGAGTCAAAAGCGCTCCCGACGCATGTTCCGATATTCAAGGGAATTTTATCGGCGTAGGTTTTCAGCGTTTCCTGCGCCCAGAGTGACCCCGTGCAGCAAAAAAATACCGCGACCATTGTTCTTATGACTTTCATGGTTTTTCTTTCTTCATTATAACAAGGAATTTCCCGGTACTACCCTATAAAATAACCTACCCCGGATCAAACCGCTTAAAAAGATTTCACCGATACGCGCCGGAGGAGTAATCACAGCGCCGTATTGATAGACGTCCGGGAAAATTGCCTTGTTTTCTCTGTAAAAGAATCATATAATTTTTGTCGGTATAACCATTATTTAATAGGAGGAATAAGCGCAATGAAGCCCTCACGCGATATTCGATCCCTGCTTGAATCATTGAAGGATGTTTTTTCAAAATCCGCGATTGAGTGTGTTGAGGCTTTTTTCGCTAAAACGCCCACAATTCATAAGCCTTTTGAAATCGTCGAGAATTTAAAGGCCTCCTCGGATTTCCTCAGCTCGCTCAGCGCAACCTCGAAGAACTATAAGTTTATAGCCTTTATAGGAATATCCCGGAACAGCCTCAAGAGCATTTTAAGCAAGGAAACGGTATCCGTCGAGGACGCGGGAGATATTTTAGGCGAATTTCTGAACAGCTATTGCGGTTTACTTCAGGACTATCCTGATATCAAGAATCATTTCGGCGCCATGACCCAAGGCCTTCCTTTTCTTTATACCGGAGGCCATGTATCCGTTCCATTTGTTTGGGGCGTTGAGGGGTATTTGTCTTTTGGCAACGCGCTCATGCATATAGCTTTTTCGGTAAGGGAAAACATCGTCAACGATACCGTGAAGGAAAACGTACCGTTGAAATTTGAAAAACGGTCGAACTTCTCATGGATAACCCTCCCCAGCATCCTCAACGCGGACTATTATTCAAAATTAGATCAAGAAAATTTTCACAATTTTTCCCGGGATGAGCAAGGAATGGTTCTTGATTTTTTAAACGTTAAAAATATTTACAGCCTCTATATCCGTCTTATCATTCGTTTGAAGCAAAAATCCGAGGAGCTGGCGGTTCCTTTATATATTGTAAATGTCACCGATTCCTGCAAACAAGTGCTTGATCTGTCGAATATGACGAAGATTCTCCCGATCATCACATCCGAAAAGGAGTTCTGGGAAAAGCATCCCCGAACTTATGGATGATATAAAACCAAATTCCCAACTCCTTGAATTCCTTGGGAAATAGTCTGAAGGAAAAGAATTGAAAATGAGCTCGCGCCCGAAGACAATAGAGGAGCAGCCGGCGCACCATAAAAACGGAAGAGTTCCGGAGTAAACACCCCGGAACTCTTCCGTTTTTTTACTTTTTTCCGTTTGCCGTCAGGTCTATTTCGACATGGCCTTGAGGCATTTCATGCAGACTTTGATCCGCTTGGAAGTTCCATTAACCAATGTTTTAATGGTCCTAAGATTAGGGAAGAAAATCCTTTTATTGGCATTGTGTGCATGGGAAACGGTATTACCCGACTGTGGATGCTTTCCGCACACTTCGCACGTTTTCGACATAAAATCCTCCTGATGGATCGACTTTTAATAAGAAAATAATGCATAAATATACATTAATTCCCCGACTCGCCGGTTGATTTTTTATGAACCTCGTCATATTTTAAAGAGTAATGATTGAATCACTTAAACCGCTCTATTCCGCGGCGCTTTCCCCGGTTGCGCGAATTCTGATAAAAAGCGGAATTCATCCCAATGCGATAACGCTTGCGGGCGTTTGCATTTCCCCTATCGCCGCATGCTACGCGGCTCAGGGGAAATGGTTTTTTGCCGCGCTGTTCATAGGTATCGGATCATGCATGGACGGGTTGGACGGATTGGTAGCTAGAAACACCGGGAAAAAAAGCCCCTGGGGTGCCCTCCTCGATTCAACGGCTGACCGCATTACGGAAATAGCGTGGCTTTCGGGCGTGCTTTTTTTCTATTGCAACGCCCCCGGCGGCCGCCTGGGAATTTTTCTCACTTTTGCAGCCATGAGTGGGGCATTAATGGTAAGTTATGTTCGGGCCAGAAGCGAGGGCGCCCGCATACCCTGCGCATCGGGTTTGTTACAGAGGCCCGAGCGAATTTTAATTCTTATGGCCTGTTTCTTGGCCGGTTCTGCGATAATGACGTGGGGGCTGGCGCTCTTGTCGGTTTTGGCCTACGCAACCGTCGTCCAGCGCCTTATCGTTACCTATAAGTATTGCAAAAAAAACCCCTCTTAACGACTGGCGCCGCGAAAGGCGAAAACCATGTATCTGATTTCCCGGACATTTCTGCTTGACTTTATCAACAATCCCAAACAGGCCATGGAAACCTTGAAGGAACGGCGAAGCCGAATCGCTTATCCCGTCATCAAATTCATCCTCTTCTGGCGGATCGTGTTTTCGGAGTACATTCTCAATCACTGCATCACAAGCGCTTCCGCACTCGCTTATGCGCTGCTGTTGACCCTCATTCCCCTGATGGCGGTCATCGCCATCATGGCGGCGAGCTTCATGGACATCCATCCCAAGGAGGTGGAATCGCTGCTGTCGCACTTTTTACCCTTCGCTCCCGCGACCATACTCGACTATATCAGCCGTTTTTTTTCAAACGCAAAAAAACTCCGGGGCATCGGCATCTTCGCGTTCATCATTATAAGCGTGGGGCTGTTCAGCCTGGTCGAGGAGTCGCTGAATACGATTTGGAAAGTCGTCCATTCCCGCTCGTTCTTCATGCGTCTGCGTTCGTTTACCATGGTCATGGTCTATAGCCCGGTGCTGTTCTTTGCTTCCTTTAAAATCCGCGGGAGCGGCTGGCTCGATCTGATGCCGTCCTACCTTTTCATGCTCGACGTCATCCCCTTTCTTTTGATGGTATTGGCGTTTACCATGTTCATTTGGGTGGTGCCGAATATAAAAGTGCCCTTTAAATCCGCCTTTATCGGCGGCGTCGTGACGGCCGGGCTTTTCGAACTTGAACGTCATTTGTTCGACGCGTACATGCATTTCTCTTTGCAAACGCAAACCATTTTCGGCGCCTTCGGCATTCTTCTGTTTTTTTTGATTTCCCTGTTTCTTGTTTCCCTCTTCACGCTTTTCGGCGCGGAAGTCGCCTATGTCCAGCAATACTTCCAACCGCTTCTTCGCGCCAAAAACCGCTGGGACCGGCGCGTGGGCGATTACAAAACGTACTTCGCCCTGCGGATCATGATCGACGCGATCACTTCGTTCGCGCTCAGGAAAAAAGCGCCGCAGCTTCTTCACATCATGAAGAAGTACGAAATGACCGAATCGCAGGCCCACGGCATCGTCAATTCGCTTATCCAAGCCGGGTTCCTGCACGCCATCAACGGCAAGGACGCGTACGTCCCCGCGCGGGATTTCATGAAAACCCCCGTTATGGAAGTCCTGGAGTCCATTGAAGACGAAAATCGAAAAATTCCCGTTACTCCCAATGACTTTACCAAAGGCTGTTGCGCCCAATTACTGGCCTCCGTAAAAAACCGCTCCCCCGCCCCCGGCGGCGAAGATTTGACTTTTGAGCAAATGATCGCGCGCCTCGACCAGGGCGAACAACATTCTAGGCGCGCGGACGGAATTTAGCCTGTTTTTCACGATCGTCGTATGATACAATAAAAACCATGCTTACCGACAAAGAAAGTGACCGGGCCGACTGCGACGTTTCGCCGCGATTCGGCCGTTATCAAACCACGCGCCTTTTAGGCAAAGGCGCCATGGGAATGGTATACCTGGCGCATGATCCGGTGCTGGACCGCAAAGTCGCCTTAAAGGTGATTTCCGTGGATTCTTCCCTTGACAAAAGCGCCAAGAACGACTATTTCAAACGCTTCTCCTACGAAGCGAAGGCATCGGCCAAGCTCAATCACCCCTCCATCGTTACGGTGTACGACGCGGGCGAGGATAACGGGCTGCCATGGATCGCGTTCCAGTTTGTCGAGGGGGAAACCTTGGAAAAGCTGCTCAAGCGAAGAGGCCGCCTTCCCATACGGCGGGCCATCGCGTTCGGATTGGACATAGCGGGGGCACTCAAGCATGCCCATGGATGGAATATCGTTCACCGCGACGTCAAGCCCGCCAACATCCTTATTGAAAACCTCACCGGCGTCGCGAAGCTCGCCGATTTCGGCATTGTCAAGGCGCCGTGGGCCCCGGCCACCCAGGCGGGAAACACATTGGGTTCCCCCGGGTATATGTCACCCGAGCAAATCGAAGGCTCCGATCTCGATCAGCGGGCCGACCTTTTTTGCCTGGGCGTAGTACTCTATCAAATGGTGTGCGGCAAACACCCTTTCCTGCGGGACACCATGGCAAGCACGGTTTTTGCCACTTGTAACGGAGCGTTCACGCCCATGGGCGACCTGGTGGACGACGTTCCGCCCATGCTGGAATGGGCGGTGCGTTCGTGTCTTGCCGCCGACAGAAAAAGAAGGATCGGTTCGGCGACCCAGCTTATCGCCATACTGCGGTCCGTAGGTCAGCAACAGCCCGTTGCAACGTCCGCCGCTTCGCTCGTTCAAAGCCCCGCGGTGAGCAACAACGGTTCGGATGCCGCGGATATTCCCGTTTCCGCGGCAATCCGTCTTTCCACGAACCTCTTGTTTTTACGATTAAAGGCGGGTCAGGCGCTCGGCAACATGACCGGATCCATTATCCATCGTATGCATCCATGGGCTCAAGGGGCCGGCCATGCCGCTTTAAAACTATCCGATGTATGCGGATCAATCGGTAAACGTTTTTCTCCGTTGCGTTTCGCGTTTACATTGCCGATAAAGGCATATAAAAACTCTCCCCGCCTGACGTGGAGTTGCATGGCGGGGCTTGCCGGCGTCGCCATCGCTCTTATCGTCGCCTGGTTTCTCGGGTCCGCGCCCGCCGGACCTTCACCCGGCTCGCCGGAAGCTCTCCTCATGCGACAATGCGTCGCGGGACTTGATGACAACAACCGCGATATGGCCATGGGCGCAGCGTTGAAACTATCGGCGATGAACCCCGCCCGGGCCTCCGCGCGCCTTCTTATCGCCCGCGCCTTGATACGGGACGGCAAGTTCGAGGCCGCCGCAAATGCCTTGGCAAGCGCGGCGAGGCTCAAGGGAAGCGGCCGCGCCCTTCACAAAGAACTTCCGGCGATTCTTGACGAAATAGAACGACAACTGAAAAAAGACTCCGCTCCGCCCGCTCTCCTGGATCTGGTCGTTTATACCCTTTCGGCGGGCCACAATGCACGGATACGTTCGTGGACGACCGACACCAATTACTGGCTGCGCTGGAACGCGGTAAAAATCCTGAGATTATCCGATGTCGACATTGACAGCGTTCGCGTGTACGTGCTGGACCTCGCCTTCGCGGGCAGCGTCCAAACTCGTCTGCAGGCGGTCCGTATGCTGGGGGACCTACGCGACAAGCGCGCCGAGACCGCATTGAGAAAAGTCAAGGAACTCGGCCAGAACGATCCTTTGGTGTCCGCCGAGGCATCCCGCGTGCTGGAGGAGAAATACAGGTAATGCCGATTTCCCGTTTCCGCCGCGCCGTTACGCTCCCGTAAAAAAGCTCTTCACCGTTTCGGCGCGAAGGCTTTTGAGTTCATTTTCGTCCATGGTTCGCTTGTGGAACGTCTGCAAGTGCGCGGGCATGATCATGAGGGTGAGGCGGTTAAGCTGCGCGATGGTGGTGGGATTGAAAAGATTGCAGTCGATTCCCAAGCGGATCGCCGACGACAGATTGAGGAACTCGTCGACGTCCAGCAAAGTCGCGTAAGTCAATATTCCGAAGGCCCGGTGGACCTTGTCGAGAAGCTCCCGGCGGGCGTCGTTCAATATCCGGCGCCGGGCCGTCCGCTCGCACTCCACGGTCTTTTCAACGACTCGCCGGGCGCTTTCCAGAAGTTCGTTTTCGGAGGCGCCCAGGGTGGCGACGTTACTGAGCTGGAAAAACCCTCCCACGACATTTGAGCGCTCACCGAAAAAACCCCTCGTGGCCATTCCCATCTGGCTGGCGGCGAGCAATACCTGATCGATGTTCTTCGTGAGAATGAGCGCCGGAAGGTGCAACAAAAACGAGACCCGCATTCCCGTACCCGAATCGGCGGGACGGCAGGTAAGGAATCCCCGCCGCCGGTCGAAGGCGAAATCGAGGTGCGCGCCGAGGGTATCGTCGATCCCATCGAGCGCGTTCCACAGTTCGGCGGGGCGGCACCCCGAATCGAGACACTGCAACCGCAGATGGTCTTCCTCGTTGATCATGACGCAAATTCGCCGGGCGACGTCCGCGGCCACGCCGCAGTCGCCCTCCGCGACTAAAAGATCGGGGCTGATGACGCGTTGTTCAGCCAGAAATTGCCGCTCGATCCTTGAAAGCCCCGAGCAATTGACACATTCAAAATCGCCGAATTGGGGCGCCCCCCGGAACGCTGAGGCGACCTCGTCGAACGCCTGCTTGCGTTCCAACAGGGAAGCCTTAGAAGGAAATCTGCGGCCGGCGAAATTCCGCGCAAGCCTGACGCGCGTGGAAATAACAACGTCGGCGTCGGGCCCCTCGCCCGACAGCCAGCCGGGAAGACCCGTGGAAAATGCGAGTCCATTCATCGGGTGGTGTCCCGAGTTTGTTCCTCAAGGGCGTTCTTGCCTGAAAGGGAGTGAATGGCGTCGCGGAGGGCGGCGGCAATCTCGAATTCCTCTTTCTTTATGGCATCATCAAGTTCGCCACGCAGGCGATCGAGGTCCTTGACCTCCGTGGAAATGGGGAATTTTATCGAATAGACTTTTCCCCTATGGATAAGCGCTCCGTGCACCTGTTTGAGCAGGGAATCGATGTCCTTTTCAAAGGTCCGGTAGCATTGGGAGCAGCCCAGCCGCCCTTTGGACTTGAATTCCGAAAAAGGCATGCGGCAGCCCGGACAAACCGCTTCCGCGCCACAATCCGGCGCGGGCGACCCCGCGTCATCACGCGACGGTTCATCCGTGACGATCGAAATGGATACGCCTTTTTTTTTCGCGCATTCTTCGCACAAGTGAAATACGACCGCCGATTCGCCGGTAATGTGCGTCAAATGCACGGTGGCTTGGTTGTTACCGCAATCATCGCAATAGTTCATGGCGTCCTTCCCTTCAGTCATGACTGACGATTTTTCCGTCTTCTATGTAAATGGTCCGTTGCATCCCCGCGAAAGATCGGGGTTGTGGGTCGCGACGATAAACGTCTGGTTGAGTTCCTTGTTCGCCCTGATGAATAATTCGAGCAGGATGCGGCTGTTGGCGCGGTCGAGGTTGCCGGTGGGTTCGTCGGCGAGGACCAGGGCCGGCTCGTTGTAGAGCGCGCGCGCCAGGGCCACGCGCTGGCGCTCGCCGCCGGAGAGTTCAGAGGGAAAATGGGTTCCCCTTTTGTCCAAATTAAATATGGAGAGCAGTTCCCGCGCTCGCGGGAGGCAGTCTTCCTTGGACTTTCCCCCGATAAGACCGGGAAGCATCACGTTTTCCAGCGCGGTAAAATCGGGAAGCAGGTGGTGAAACTGGAACACGAATCCGATTTGCAGATTGCGAAATTGAGCCAATTGCGGCGGAGTCATGCCGTCAATGGCTTTTCCGCCGATGCGGATGGAGCCCGAGGTGGCTTTGTCCAGGCCCCCGAGTATTTGCAGCAGCGTGGTTTTTCCCGCGCCTGAAACCCCGATAAGCGACACCATTTCGCCCTTATTGATCGTAAACGAAGCGTCCTTGATGACGTCGAAGGCGCCGCCCTCATCGGTAAAGGTCTTCGTCAGCCGTTCAACGGTTACCATCGTGTCGTTACTCATGAGGCGCCTACTCTATCCTGATGCTTTCGGCCGGCAGGACCTTCGAGGCGAGCCAGGCGGAGGGCAAGGTAGCCAGAAAACAAAGGATATTCGCTGAAAGGTAAATTGCCATCACGTCGGGAAACCATTGGATCATGACCGGTAGTTTGTTGATGAAATAAATGTCTCCGGGAAGCGGAATAAACGCCCAGCGCTGCTGGGCAAAGCACAGCGCGAGTCCAAGCGCGGTTCCGCAGGTGGAGCCGAGGAACCCGATGACGACGCCGTTGAGCATAAAGATGCGCATGATGGAACCGTTGGACGCGCCCATGCCCATAAGGATGCCGATTTCCCTGCGTTTTTCCAGAACCATCATGATAAGTGAGGAAAGGATGTTGAACACGGCCACCACGATGATGAGGGAGATGACCAGGAAAATAATGAGCCGTTCAAGCCGCATCCAATCAAGGAGCGATTTGTTCTGCGATTTCCAGTCGATCGCGCGATAGGGATATCCGCCGAGTGCGTCCTTGACGTTTTTCGCAATCACGTCGGCCCGGAAGAGGTCGGTGGTTTTAATCTGGATGCCTTCGGCGCCGCGGACATTGAGCAGGTCCTGAGCCGATTTCAGGGAAATAAAAATAAGATTAAGGTCGTATTCGTACATTCCCGTTTCGAAAATTCCGCTCACGACGAAACGGGCCATTTTAGGCGTTGTTGATAAATTGCCTTCGTCATCGGCGGTAAGACTTCCCACGACCACCTCGCCGCCGGGCCTGATGCCTAATTTATCCGCGAGTCCGATGCCGATGAGCACGGAAGGCAGCTTGCGCTTACGCTCGGATTCCATGGAATCGAGCATGAAACTTCCGAAGGTGATTTTATTGCCGATGTCGGTGACCTTGGTTTCAGTCGCCGCGTTTATTCCCGTGATGAGCACGGCCTCCTGGGTTTTATCGTATTCGATTCCGCCTTTCCCCATAATGTACGGCGATGCGGCGACGACGTTGGGCTGCTTGAGGATGACTTGCCGAAGCGAGTCGTAATTGGCAATGGGCTTTCCGTAGTATTGAGTGATTTTGGCATGGGCCAACGTGCCCACGATGCGGTCGCGCACTTCCTTTTCGAATCCGTTTGCAACGGACAACGCGACGATCAGCACCAGGGAGCCCAGAAACACCCCAGCGGCGGAAATATACGTAATAACGGAGATTAAGCCGATTTTACGTTTCCCGCGCAAATAACGCAGCGCGATGAAAAGGTCGATTTTTTTTAACATGGAAACGTTTTTTAACCCTTTACGTTACTCCGGCCGCATGAGAGGAAATAATATCACTTCCCGCAAATTTGCGGCGTTTGTCAACAATGCGACGATGCGGTCGACGCCCATGCCCCAGCCCGAAATGGGTGGCATGCCGTACTCCATGCACAGGAGGAAATCGTTGTCCACGTCCATGGCGTCGGCGTCTCCCTTGGCCCGGGCCGAGGCCTGCTCCTCGAAGCGCCGCGCCTGATCAAGCGGATCGATGAGTTCGGAGTAGGCGTTGACCACTTCCCATCCGTTGACCACGAGCTGGAACCGGTCCACCACCATGGGGTTGGCGTCGTTTTTCCGGGCCAGCGGCGACACCTCCACCGGATGGTGCGTCACGAATATCGGATCGATGAGTTTGGGCCGGGACACTTTTTTATAGAGCAGGTCGATCAGGGTCGCCCGCCCCGCCTTTTTAACGTCCACGTCGTCCTCGAAGGCTATGCCGTTGCGTTTTATTTCGTCAAGCAACCCGTCGCGCGTTGGAAACAAGTCGATGTCGATGCCGCAATCCTTGAGCACCAGGTCACGAAAGGAAATGCGGGGCCACTGCCCGTCGAAGGAGATTTTCGTGTTTTCGTAAGTCAATTCGAGTCCGCCATGTATCTCCATAAGTACGTGCTTCATGAGTTTTTCCGTAAACGCCATATTGTCTTCGTAGTTCCAATAGGCCACGTAGTATTCCAGCAGCGTAAAATCGGGCAAATGCGACGCGTCGATGCCTTCGTTTCTGAAGCTCCGCGCGAATTCGTAGACCCGCTCGAAGCCCCCCGCGATGGCGCGCTTGAGATAGGTTTCGGGCGCGATGCGCAAATAAATATCGATGTCCAGGGCGTTGTGGTGCGTAATGAAAGGACGGGCAAGCGCTCCGCAGGCCTTATTGGTAAGCACGGGAGTGTCGATTTCGATGAATTCGTTGCCGTCAAGAAAGTTACGGATGGTCTTAATAATGCGCGTACGGTTTTTAAACCGTTCCATGGATTCGGGTGCGGTGATGAGGTCGAGGTAACGGCGGCGGTATTTCAGCTCCTGGTCCGTAAGACCGTGGAACTTTTCAGGCAGCGGCCTCAGCGCTTTTGATAGAAACGTCCATTCAGCGATGTCGATGGTTTTTTCGCCGGTCCTGGTAGTGATGATTTCGCCTTCGATGCCGATGAAATCCCCGACATCCACGAGTTTCATGAGGTTTGTAAAAGACTCGCCTAGTTTGTTTTTTTGCGCGGCGAACTGCATCTTTCCCGAAAAATCAAAAATATGACCGAACGTAAGTTTGCCGAACCCGCGAACGCCCACGACCCGTCCGGCAATTTTCACACCCTTCGCGCCATCGGGAAGCTCTTTAGCCTGCTGGGCTGAATGGGTTTTCTCATAGCGCTGCGCATAGGGGGTTAGCCCGGCTTGGCGCAAGTGCTCCAATTTTTCAATTCTGACGTCGCGTTCGCTGCTGAGTTCCGGCGTTTCCAATGGTTTCCCCAGGTGAATAATGAAGGGTATTTGTGAAAAATAAAAAATTCAGAATTCAGAAGACAGAATTCAGAATAAAACTTTTATTAAATCCATTCTGACTTCTCGATTCTGACGTCTGGTTTTACAAAAATACTTGATTATATCCTGTAACACTACACAATTAGAATGGGCGGGCGGGACATGGGAAAAACGCCGTATAGGTAAAGGCCGAATCGTCAGCGAGCCGTGAGCGTCCCCCACTTCTTTTCAAAATGCAATAATAATTGTGCCGGTCAAATTCATGATCCCTCATACCAACCCCCAATTACAAGTATGGAGCAACGGCTTTTTATGGTTTTTTAACAAACTACTTCGTTCCCCACTTTTAATATCATTTTATTAAAAAACAGCAACAATTATCTCTCATTTTGGGGATAATAAGCTATTTTATCTGGGGAGTATACATACCATTCTCCAAAGGAGCAGTTCGATGCATTGCATGAAAAAAATATCGCGCGCCGCGCTTTGCGCGCTTTTAATGACCGGCGCATCGTTTCTCTGCCTGGCGGGCCAGGATATACGATTCAGCGACGCGTGGAAATTTTATTTGGGCGACGCCTCCGGCGCGCAGCAAACCGCCTTTAACGACGCCTCGTGGGCCATCGTGTGTCTTCCGCATACTCCGCGCATCGAGTCGAATTACTCCACTTCCTCTATTTACATGGGTATTTGCTGGTATCGTAAATCATTCACCGCGGACCAATCGTTCCAGGGAAAAAAATGCGTCATAGAGTTTGAAGGCGCCATGCAGACCGCACAGGTATACGTTAACGGAGCGCTCGTCCTCACCCACCTCGGCGGGTACACGCCCTTCGTGATCGACATAACGAAAAACATGACGATGGGCTCGTCCAATATCATCGCGGTGCGGCTCGACAACAACCCTTCATCAAGCTTCCCGCCGGGAAACGGGAATCCCGATTTCCTTTACTTCGGAGGACTTTACCGTAACGTATACCTTCACCTTTTGGACAGCCTCCATATAACCAACGCTCTTTCGGCGAACATTCCGGGAGGCGGCGGCATTTTCGTTACCTATTCATCGGTAACCACCTCATCGGCCACCGTCCAGGTAGCTACGCACGTCATGAATGAATATGGAAGCGCGAAATCATGCATCGTGACCACGACGCTCATCGACGCCAATGGAACAACGGTTGCCGTGAATTCCACGGCCGCGCAAAACCTCGCCGCCGGCGCATCCTCAACCTTCACGCAAAACCTTGCCGTAACGAACCCGCATTTGTGGAGTCCCGATTCGCCCTATCTGTATAACCTTAAATTGCAAGTGCAGAGCGGCTCAACGACCACGGACGCCTCTACCACGGCCATCGGCATACGAACAATCGCCTTTTCACACGCCATTGGGCTCCAGATCAATGGGCTTCGGGTAAAACTCCTCGGCGCCAACCGCCACCAGGCCTACCCCTATATCGGCAACGCCGTGCCCAATTCCGGACACTACCGCGACGCGTTGCGCATGAAACAGTACGGATTCAATTTCGTCCGCATGTCCCACTATGTTCAGGCGCAGAGTTTCGTGGACGCGTGCGACAAACTCGGAATAGCCGGAATGGCGTGCCTTCCCGGCTGGCAATACAACGCCAATACAACGGATTTTACCAACAACTGCGTCGCCGCGGTCCGGGACATGGTTCGCTACTACCGCAACCACCCCTCCGTCATCGTCTGGGAAACAAGCTTGAATGAGGCCACCTATACCGACGCCTGGGCCCAGGCGATCAATAGCGCGGCTCATCAGGAATATCCCGGCAACCAGATGTTCACAACCGGCTGGCAAACCTCGGTGTTCGACGTCTATACAGCGGCATCTCAGGGAGGAGTGCGGTCCACAACGGATTCCCGGCCGATTATTATTTGTGAATATGGCGATTGGGATATCGGTTGCTCCTGGTCCGGAAGCGCCCCTATTACCGGTTGTCAGGACCGGGTGGTTCGATCGGACGGCGAGTCGTTACTGCTTCGGCAAGCGAACAATCATGCCAATGAACTTTCCAAAAACAGGGCGCTTTCATGGTTGAGCGCCGACGCCCTGTGGTCCGCGTTCGATTATCAGTCATGGAACTGGATGCCGCTTACTTCATCGGGCGTTATTGACATTTTCAGACTCCCAAAATATTCGGCGTGGTTTTACAAAAGTCAAAGAAGCCCGGCGGAAACGTTCGAACTGGGTTCGGCGAAGGGCGGCCCCATGGTTTTTATCGCCTCGTCGTGGACCTCGTCATCGACCAGCCCGGTCACGGTGTACAGTAACTGCGATCAAGTATCGTTGTATCTCAACAATTCCCTGATTTCGACCCAATCCCCGGTTACCGGAACCAATTGTGAACATCCGAAATTCTCCTTTAACGTTCCTTTCCAATCAGGAACGCTGCGCGCCGACGGCCTGGCCGGCGGGACGGTCAAGGCCACCTACTCCGTAACCACGCCCGGAACTGCGGCAAAAGTGTCGGTTGCCATTGACATGGCCGACCTGCAACTCATGGCGGACGGTTCGGACATCGCCATCGTCTATGCGTCAATCCTCGACGCCAACGGCACGGTCATTCCCACGGCCGCTAACAGCGTGACGTTTTCCGTTACGAGCGGCCCCGGCGATTTGGTGGGCAACGCGACCATCGCCGCGCAGGCCGGAATCGCCTCGGTTCTCCTCAGATCAAGAACTACCGCGGGCGCCATATCGATAAGCGCCGCGGCCTCCGGCCTTACCGGCGCGAGCGCAACGGTGACTTCGGTCAAGGAGTCCGGGACATGGACGGCCGGAGGACCTAAAAAGACGACGCCGTGGAGCGCCCGATCCTTCGTTGTGGAGCGGACCGGAAAAACACTTTTCGCGCGAGCGCCCGGGTTCACGGCCGTGGACGGCCAAGTCGCCGCGATTTCCCTCTGTAACGCCCTCGGCGAAAGAGTGGGACAATGGAATTTCGTGAAAAGCGATATCGCCATAAACCTTGCCCCCCTTTCGCGCGGTATTTACTTTTGTCAGCTAATCGCCGGAGACGAGAGATTGGTAAGGAAAGTGCTTTGGTAGGAAGCGAATGACGGCGCACCCATAAAAAAAGCATCCCGTTTTAAGGCGGGATGCTTTTTTTATGGTAACCGTTCAATACGTTTTTTAATTCGATTTTTTTACCGGCTGCGCGACTGATGAATCTTTTTTAGGTTCAGCCTTTACTTCAGCCTTGGGCGCGGTAACGGCATCTTTCTTCGGTTCAGCCGTAGGAGCTGCGGCGGCCTCTTTCTTCGTTTCGGCTTTGATTTCAGCCTTAGCAGCGGCGGTCTCTTTCTTCGTCTCAGCCTTGATTTCCGCCTTGGACGCAGCGGTTTCTTTCTTCGTCTCAGCTTTGATTCCCGTCTTAGCAGCGACGGTTTCTTTCTTCGTCTCAGCTTTGATTTCCGCCTTGGAATCGGCGGTTTCTTTCTTCGTCTCAGCCTTGATTTCCGCCTTGGAATCGGCGGTTTCTTTCTTTGTCTCAGCCTTCAGCGCGGCAGCCTCTTTTTTCGATTCGGCTTTTACTTCAGCCTTCGCGGTTGCCTTTTTATTCGCTTGAGCGGATGAAGATTTGCTTTCGATATGGAGAGCAATTCTACTTCCGTCGGAGAACCGAAGATAAGAAATTGAAACGAATTCGCCTGCTTTGATCGTTTCCAGGGCAATGGAATTAGTGCCGCTCATGATTTGGGTTGAACCATCGATTAAAATCGGATACTGCTTTCCGTTTCGTTCAATGGCGATTTCCTTTTTTTCGGAATTTACCAGGGCAACGGGGCCTGCAATGACTTTTTCCACGCCTTTTTCAGCGGATTTCGCGCTTGTGGATGTCTTTTTAACCGCGGCGGCGCCCGGAGCGTTGTTCGCAACGACGAAGGCCGATGAACCTAACAAAAAAAGTCCCCCAAAACAGATAGCGAAATGCTTTAAACGCATCATGATCCTCCTTTATAAATTGAAGAAAATAGATTAAACGGGATGTTCGTATATCACCGATTGAACCCATCCGATACTTTTTTTTACGTATGAAATATAAATAATAGTATGTTAGTAGTAAAATAAGGTTTTTCAGTTTATTTAAAATAGCCTTTGGGGGTCAATTCCGGACTTCAGGGTAAAAGGCGCGCCATCATCGTTATTTCGACCCAGTCCGTCTGTTTCGGAATCGCGAAAGCGCTGCGCGCGAATTCTTCGGTATGAAATTTCGGGCCGGGCTCGATAGTCACCACGACGCCGCCGCCCGCCTGGTTTTCGGACGAACAATCCAGCACGATTTTCTTCTTCAAGGAATCCTTCGAAAATACATAGCGCAGCGTTTCGGCGCTTTTTCTTTGCACGGTGAACTTCAGCGCTTTACTTTTACAAAATCCAGCCGGATCGAACGGAAACGGCGATTTCATGAGAATGGAATGATAGGCTGCCTCAGGCCGCCCGAAAGGACCAATGAGCGTCTCGCGTCCCTCCAAACCGTCATTAACCTTTTTAATAAATACCGGATCGCGAGCAAGCTCATTGACCAAGGCCGCGCGGCTATCGTTAAAATAAAGCGTGATCACATCATCTCCAATGAGCCAATCCGAAAGAATTCCACTATCGGGTTTATGACTCGCGAACCGGCGATACGCTTGCACGAGCCGAATATCGGCGAGCATCATCGACCGCGCCAAAGCCGCGGCTCGTAGCGCCGAGGGAACGCCTCGAAAAGGCGACCCTACAATAACCTTGAAACACATCGGAGCTTCCCGCGAGGCTATTTCACGAAGGCGATCCTTAAAACGCTGCGCGGAATATCCGCGCGGCTTCGGCGGTAAAAGCAGCGCTTCCCGTACCTGATCATCGGTACATGCCTTGCACCCGAGGCATGCTCCTTTTTTCACGCCCGCGCCCGCGCAGTAACCGTTATCCTCGAAAGTCCGGGCCTCTTCCCACAATTTCCGTAAGAATTCCTGGTCAACCCCTATGTCAAGGCAGTTCCATGGCGCGGTTTCCCGTTGCGAGGGAGGAATCGCTTTAAGAGCCGCATCCGCCGGTATTCCACTCTTGTCCATATTTCGTTTCGCCGACACGACAAAGGCGGGGGAAACGCCGATATAATAAATGAACCCTGTTTCCTCGGCGGCGGCGCGCAAGGCTTTGCCGACAGCGGGGTTCGCGGCTCGAACCAGGGCTTGCGAAACCCAATATTCCCAGGCCCCGGCCGCGGCCCTGAATTCAAAGGAGGCCTGATGAACCGCGCGCTCAACCCTTCGTACCACGCCGTCGCACTTTTTCGGCTCAGGCGCATCCTCGAATTCCAGGGGAGTCCAGGGAAATCGAACAAGGATGGTCATTGAAAAAATGATCCGCGGCCGGCGCTGGGCGCCGCGCAGCATGGTTTGCGCCTGATCGAGCAGTTTTTGGAACTCCCGGTAGTCCTCTTCTTCCTCCAGCCCGGTCGCGATTAAAAAGATCTTCAGCTCCCGTAGCGGCGCCGAGAGCAAATGCGCCAGGCCTCGCTCGAGCGCGCTTTCGTCAAGACTTTTATGTAAATACCTGCGCAGCCGCGGGGAAATGCCCTCAATGGCGCAGGTCATGCTGCTTTTTCCCACGGCATGGAGTATCCCGAGCATATCGGGGTCGAGCGCTATCGAATCCATTCGTTGACTTTTGAGACCAATGGACGGGAACATCGCGGATAACTCCCATACTAACGCGTAAAAATCGCGATAGCCGGCGAAATTGAAGCTATACAGTTCAATGTCGGAAACGGCCATATTCGCTTTCATATGCCGGGCGGCATTGAGAAGCGTTTGCATGTCGAATTCCCGATAGGGTTTATGCGAAAAACCCTCGGCGCAAAAGCCGCAAAAGCAACCGCACCCTTCGCTGAGCTGCAATGCGCCCCCGCCGATTTCGCCATCATAGGCGATTGGTCCGGCTTCAAGCAACTGTTGCGGGGGAAGCCGGGGATTTTGAAACACCGTGGCAACCGGATTTCCATCGGGTTCGAAAAACCCGGGAATAGCCCTCAGCGATGATAGTGTTTCCCTTTTGGTACATCCCCGCGCCGCGCCTTCGCGGCACGTTTCAAACAGCCGTTGGATACAACCTGCGTCCGCCCCGATAAAAACGCCGTCAACGAGGGGATTGTCGCAAAAAAGCGATGATGTATACAGCGCGCTTGCGCCGCCCAAAATGACCAGGGGCACCGAGGCGTCGGCCATGCGCTCCTTTTTACCGACCGGAATGGCGCTATTTTTCAGCATAGGGGCGATGTTCAGCAATTCCTGCACAATGGAAAGCGAAAAGGCGATCACCGAGAAATCGCCGCCGCCGCGTTTGGTGGAAGTCCCCAAGAGCCATGGTACGCAGTCGCGGTCGAAAACCGCGGCATCCTTCGGCGGAGGTAAATAGGCCAGATCGGGAAAAACGCCGTCTATTCTTGAGAGTATTTGATATAAAAGCTTATGAGTAAAAGAATCGGCGACATCGCGGGATGTCGACAATCGAGTTATCAGCACGCGAAGCGGCCTGGCGTCGAACTGGGCGGGCGGCAGCGTATTGAGTTCGCCTCCGCGAAGCCACAGCCCGTAGCCGCTGAGTTCGGGGTATGTTTTTTCAAACCATGGGGAGCGGTCCATATAAAATATAAATAAATCAATCCAACAAGGATGAAGTGAAGTTTTTAGTCAGGCGCGCGTTTATGGCCTTTAGCCGTACATCCATGAAATCAAGCCCGATTCCATCCGGATCAGCCGCCAACCAGCGTCCCCGCGGCATAAAGCGGAATGGTTTCAATCGGACCATAGGCGCTATAATTTTCAAGAGATAGCCGAACCGCACGCTTGAGATTTCGCTCGGCGATAAGCAAATGCATGCTTTGCATGCCGCCTCGTTTGGATGATTTAACTTCTACCGGAACGATAGTTCCCTTGTGCGCATACACATAGTCCAACTCAGCGTTGCTGTTTCTCGCCTCTCTATGCCAATAGTAAAGTTGAGGACGCTCTGCCGGGTGATCGTTCGCAATCATTTCAAGACCGGCGAATAGTTCGGCACCGGCGCCTTTGTTCACCAAATCCGTTTCGCTTTCGACAAGAAACGCCGAGAGGTCGAGATTAACCAGACGTTGATGAACGCCGACGTCGAACAAAAGCGCCTTGAATCGACGAGGGTTTACCTGGGCGCCTAGCGGGATTTCACGGGCGTCCGTATGGAAGACCCGGTAAACAAGCCCCGCTTGGACCAGCAAGTCCAACTTGAACGGATCAGAGGCCTGCGAAAAGCGTCTTAATCAAAATCAATCCTTAGTGCGGAGCTTTCACCAGATAACAGCCTTCTTTAAATAAAATCGAAACGGAGAATACTTGTCGTTAATAAATTATCTCATTGTCCTTCTGATTAAATAAAACGGGCAATCGGAGCGTTTAAAACATGCGCCAGTTTTTTTGCAATTTCTTTACTGATACCTCTTTTGCCTTTTTCCATGGAAGAAATATTCTGCCGTGAAATATTTCCTAATTTTTTCCCTAATTCCGCCTGGGTAAGTCCGGTATTTTCCCTATAAATTCTCAGATTTTCGCCGGGATGCAGTCGCGAATCAATTGATGAAAACCAAGGCGTATCAAAGACATTCAGCATTTCCTGTTCAAAAAGATTAATCATTGCCAAATCAGATTCTTGACATAATTTCCAAAGCTTCGGAAAAGTTTGTTTTTGCTTCCTCAAACGTTTTTCCACATGTTGAAAGATCAAGAGCGGGAGAAAAGGCAATAAAAGAGCTTTTCTCTTTCATAAAACAAAGGGGCACTGTTCCGTTTATTTCCAATTTTACCATAGCTTGTTCCTCTTATTATAAAATTATATCCATGCTGAGACCATCCAGCAAGATAATTTCTTATAGTACGCCAACTCGATCATATTAAATCATCCTGATCTACTACAACACAGTAACAAAAAAGCGCCGGAAACCCTCGATTGGTTCCCGGCGCCTTTTTTAAAACCCTTCAACGCTCAGTTTATTTCCCTATAAAAACCGCTTTCACCAATTTTTGCCCGGAACCTGAGCATTCCAGCATATAAGCGCCTGCAGGAACTTTAGCCAAGGAAATGGAACCTGATCCGTTTGTACTTGTTTTAAAAATTGTTCGTCCAATTGTTGAGTACAAATGTACATTGAATTGACCGCTTCCAGGAAATGTAAGCAGCATTTTATTGCCGGAGATCTCCGCATGCAGCGCGATGGAAGCGGCACTCTTCACTCCATCGTCCTGGATTGTTTTAATTGACACTGAGGGATTCGATAAAACAACAAGCATTACGCCATAATAGTGCAACTGGAGATTTGATTTGGTAAAGGTGGAACCGGTAAGCGGCGTTGTTGCCACCGAATCATAATGGGCTAAATAAGAAGCTTGACGAATAACATCCCATTGGGCATTGGAAGGCGCTCCGGGCTTACCTTGACTTACCCAAGCAGTGTAGGTATTGCTATGGGTGGTGTCCGACAGAAAGGTTTCTACCTTAGCCGAACCAGTCCAAGGTATATTATTTACGGTAAGCGTAATATTATCCGTTGGCCCGGAATTCTGCGACTGCGAGGCAAAATGACTATAGATAAGAATTTGTATGGCATTATTATCGCTATTGCAGGTAGCCACCAAGTTAACACCGTCAGAAGTAATTCCTCCGCTTGAAGAGAGCTCAAAGTCGCCTAATTTATGCAACAACCTATACGCCTGAAAAACCGGTTTTTCAATGTCCCATGAATTAGGATATGATGCAGTTCCTCTACACAGCATCCCATAGTTTCCCTCCTGGAAACTTAGATTTGAAGTTTTAATCATGTTTTCTTCATAAATGTCGGAAAGCGTCCAATAAGCAAACATTACCGGCGGAGGATAACCAGCCCCGCCTTCATTCAGCAGATGGATTGATTTTGCCAACCAGCTTGCGTTTTGCTGCATATCTCTTTGAACAACCGGATTATAACTCGGTCCCATTTCATCTTCAAAGATCTGGCCTGTAAATAAAGGGTAGGATTTTAATAAATTAACAACCATTTTATGGGCTGCGGCCGAATTATTGGCGTTGAGTACGGTCCCGGATATTGCAGGGTTGACGTTGACGTTATCAGCATACCAATGATAAGTCACAAAATCAATTTTCGTTCCTTTTGTTCCGGTTGCGGCATTTGTGCCGTTATAGCAATGATCCAACAGAGTGCCTATATGCGAAGTGTTAGTACCTTCACAAGCCGGACCACCTACACGCACCTGGGGATCCGCTTGTTTTAAACCTTGGACGGTGTAATCATACAGGGTAAGATATGGTCCGGGGAAACCGGCATACCACCAGTCTGGTTCGTTCCATACTTCAAAATACCAATTATTGCGAACCTCATCGACCCCCCACTTTTTTTCACAATGAGCGACAATACTATCCATAAGCGCTACCCATTGTCCCCAGCCATATTTGGAAGGCGCTGATTTATTCGGAGAAACATTATTATAATTGGCCCCGGTGTTTATTGAATTGGGATCAGAAGCAAGCGCAGGTGGTGTGCAACTTATCTCTACAACCGGCCGCATTCCCGCAGCAAGGCCTGTATTGTAAACCGAATCGAACTTGGTCCAGTTTAGTGTCAGCGTTGTAGCGGATGCAGCAGTGACTAGCCCGACGTCCGCATCAAGAACAGCATGACCCCGCCAGTATTTAAAACCAGCTTCATTATGAGCCACTTTTAACGAATTACCAATACTCCGGTTCCAATAAGAAGTTACTAAAGTATATTGATGATCCGTAGCCACTCCCATTTCATAAAACCTATTCCATGGCTGAGTACGCGTATTGGCCTGAACGGTCAAATTGTAATTTGCAGCCTGCGCTTCAAATAGACAGGCGGCAAGAACAGCAACCATTGCCGCGCAGAAAACAAGTTTACGTTTCATAGAACTTCTCCTTTTTTGACAACAACAAAAAAAATGTCATCGGATTAAACACGCTTTCATTTGCTTCGTTAAAAATCAAACCGCGCCTTTAACGTCCACCACCAATCGCTGTTTCGTATTGTAACATCAGTATAATCGGCAAACTGATTTGCCATAACCATGGTTTTCGGCATTAAATGATCATTGGCTATTTGCCCGATAATATCAACGTGGCGGCCCAATGATTTCCTGCCGTAGAAACACCATTTGGTAAACGAATGAGCTAAAGGCGAAGAAGGCAACGGCGTCATATTATACTCGACATTGGTTATACTATTGGGATAGGGGCTGTATTGATATTCCATTTCAAAACCGAGCACATCAAGGAGTTTAAAGGTCGGCAAGTTTATTCCAAGCATGACCGGCATTCTCCATAAAATGTTATCATATCCATCATTGCTATTCGCAATAGTGTCCTCGTAATTATTTAAACCCAAAATTGCCGCTTCACCATACAATTTTAAATCTTCTTTCCCAAGCAAACCTTCAGTAGCGGGAAAAAGTCCCTTGGGATCAAATGAAACCCTGCCTATAAGCTTTGTCCCGGCAAACGTATAATTTTTCCCATTCATGGTTTTTGGGTCAGGTGTCGTAGGGTCAATACCGTATTGAGGATTATCCACACCCACCGAGAACAGATCAAACAATTGCACTCCTGCTCCCAAGGTGAATATTCGTGGGATTGAATAGTCCGCGATATAGGAAAGCGAAAAATCATTAAAGGGCCAGAACTGCATGGAAGTTGTTAATAAAAGGTCATTATGAAAAATGCCAGGCCCGGCATCAACGGTCAGGCCGAGGCGAAGGCCAAGCAGGTCGGCATATGGTTTATCGAATTCATTAACCATGCTCGCAGGATAACAATACGTTCGAAATAAGTATTCACCGAGGTCTTTCACATCGGCATTGTATTTGTAAGGAAAAAAACCTGCTTCCAACTGAAACAGAGGATTCTCGGTGCGTCCGGCAGAATAAAGCGCTTCCCCGCGTTTAATGGAAAAAAGCGTTTTGGGAAATCTCAACTCGGTGTAAGTATCATTGTTGCCATTTTCCGACCTACGAAAAGAAACAACAAACTGTCCTTCGCCCCCAGCTATAATACGAAGATGATCGCTTACATCCGCAGTGGCGCATAACCCCATATATCCGGTTTGAAGCCAACCACGATCCACTTCGACGCCTGCTGCTCCACTATATCCTTTCACAACCTCCCCGGACTCCCACGAAGCATAGCCGCTTAATTTAGGAACATACTTTTCCGTTGAATCCTCTGTTGCAATTACCGAACTTGCAAGCAACAGTCCTACCGCCATCGTATAAAGAATTGTACGCTTATGCATTTCCAACTGACTCCTCCGCGAATTTAATAATAAAAAAATTAAGATACCATTCTATGCATTCAGATCTATGCATTCAGATCTATGCATTCAGAATTCAGGAGACAGAATTCAGAATAGTCATACAATACTCTTCAAGGAGCCTGCTGAGTTCATTCCGACTTCTGACTCCTGTATTCCTTACCTTCTGACTTCTGCCTTCTGACTTCTATCTCACCCCATTAACCATCGACAATATCTTGCGCCCGTTTATATTCCATGCTACATATACAATTCCATTTTCCATCGCGCTGCGGTCTACGACAATCCTGTTGCCGTCCTTAAGCATGGCCGCCGCAATGGTCCTACCCTGACAATTGAGCAAGCGCACGGTTTTCTCCGCGCCAACGGGGAAATTGACTATTGCGTTTTTGCCGCTATAGGACATTATCAATTGTTTTAACGCCTCAATTCCTTGAGCATGCGAAGCCGGTTCCTGGTAGACGACGGATGTGGGGAAATTTTCGCTCACCGCCGTGCTGGTCAAGTTCACCGTGGCTGCGGTAAGCCCGCAACCGCTCGCAGTAATGGTAATGGAGCTCGCGGTCCTGTTCGTTCTAAGTAATACACCCGCCCTTCCCCCTTCCACCCCGCACGTTACAGGATTGCCTGAATCGGGAGTGACGCTATGCCCGGAATACAGCGCCCTGACGCTTCCGGTCGGACTCGCGGTAAAGGTGATAGCACACCCTGTGCTCGGCTGCACGCAAGCGCCGCTTGCATTGCGCAAAGTAGCAACGATTTGCGAGATGTCCGATCCGTCGGCCCTAAGTGTGGTGAGGTCGGCTTTAAGGTCGATCGTGGTCGGCGTGCCGGTTGTCCAATAGTCGGTTGCGGCGCTCGTCAATGCTTTTTTGAATGCGAAATACGCCTGTTTAGGCAGCCACAACCGGTCCACGACGCCTTCCCTTCCCACTGTGTTTCTCCCTGAACTATAATCCATGAAACACCAGAAGTGACCGCCCGCCATATTGTCGGTTGTAGACCAATAATTTTTTTGCATGCAATTAACTTCTTGTGCGGCTTCCCCGGCGGGGTCAACATCCATGGTCCCGCCGCGTATATAGTTGCGGAACCAGTTTCCATATTCGTTATTATCCGCCATGGCGTTTCCATACGCTTCGGTGTTGAGACCTGAAAAAGCCGTGCTATAGTTATCCGCAAAAATGTCCCCGGTGAACTTGGTAGCCGCGGCTTGGTAATTCGCAACGCAGCAGACTCGACCCGAACCCGCGACCGGATCGATCGCGTGAATGATATTCATCTCATTTGTAAAATAAGTATTCAGATTTTCGTTCTGCTCGTTAAAAAGTCCCCATGCGTAAATACTTGGATGATTGTATCCATCATACACCATTTCCGAGTCGCAGCTATAGATACGGTTCCAGAAAGCGGTATTACCGGCAAAGCCTCCATTGACCCCCCAGGTAGGAACTTCTACATACACGAGCATGCCGACTGAATCGCAGGCGCGGTAAAACGCGTCTGCCCGGGGATAGTGCGCGCACCTGATACTGTTGATGCCCATGCTTTTAATCATGGCAACCTGTTTGGCAAATCTTGAATTAGGAACCGCATTGAGCACCCAGCCCATGAACTGGGCCATGCAGACGCCTTTTAATTCGGTAACATTGCCATTGAGGGAAAATTTGCCTGAGTTCCACGCGAAAAAGCGGAAACCCACGGGCTCCACAACGCTGTCCACCACGGCCCCATCCACGCTTACCAGGGTCTGGAGTGAATAGAGCGTGGGTGTTGTGGGAGACCAGAGCTGCGGAGCGATGGCCGGCGTGCTCATGTCGAACTTGTACGCGCCGGACGCGGGAATCGATTGCGTGGCCGTTTGCGTGGCCGCACTAGCGCCGGATGAATTGCGAAGCGTCAACGCAACCGTGACGCTTTTCGCTGCGGCGGCGTCGTTACGAACCATGGTCACCGCGCGCACCGCCGCGCTGCTTGCGGTTCCCGGAGTGGTTATGAGCTGGCCCCGCAACGGGACGAACACGCTGTCCTTGAATAATAACTCAACGTCGCGATACATACCGGACCATAGTTCAAAGTCCGGCGCGGAACTGCCGCCGCCGCCCGGCGGAATATCCAGATTGGTTTGAACGACATTGCATTTAACGGCAACGCACGTGGAGCTTCCGCGTACGACGGCGTTTGAAATGTCGAAGAAAAAACCAGTATAGCCGCTGTTGTCATGCATTCCAACGAGGGTCCCGTTAACGTAAACGGACGCGGTCTGCATGATCGCTCCAAAGTGAATGAACACCTTTCTGGCATTGGCCGGGCAGGTAAAACTCTTCCGGTACCAGTAGTCGCCCGTATAATAGGCCTGCTCGGCGCTATGGGTCGGCGCATCATAGGAGGCCGAATGCGGCACGCTGACGGTCTGCCACGAAGCGTCGTTGAACGTAGGACTTTGGGCGCCGGTCTGACTGCCCTTGGCGAATTTCCAGTCCAGGTTAAAGGCCGCGTCACCCTTTGACGAACGGGCCTGCCCCTGAACGACAAAAAGAGCAACGATAAAAACAAACAGAGAGAACCGCTTTTTTTTGTGTAACATGCTTCACCCTTTTTTTAAGGTAATCCCCCGTTTTTTCGTTGTATAAAAATAACAGTTACTTCCATTCGATACTATTCAAATTTCACGGATTTTATTTCATATGCCGTTTTCCACCTCAGCGTACATACGTAACCATGGACAACATTTTACGGCCGTTTATATTCCATGCCGCGTAGAGTATTCCAGCTCCCATGATGGCTCTGTCAATAACAACCTTATTCCCGTCCTGCAGCGCGGCGCATGCCAGGGTTTTACCTTGGCAATTAAGCACCCGTATGGTTTTTTCAGCGCCCGCGGGGAAATGCACTATTGCGTTTTTGCCGCTGAAGGACATTATCAATTGCTTTGTTGCATCAACACCTTGGGCATGAACATCCTGTTGCCGTGAGATAACGGGAGTTGTAATGTTTTCGCTAACCTGCGCGCTGGTCAAATTAACCGTTGCCGCGGTAAGCCCGCAACTGCTCGTTGCAGTAATGGTAATGGAGCCTGCATTGGTCGTGGTTCTCAGCAGAATACCCGCCCGTCCGCCTTCCACGGCAACGGTAACGGGATTACCGGACGTAGGAGAAACGCTATCGCCTCCATAAAGCGCCGCGACACTTCCGGCCGGACTCGCGGTAAAGGTAACTTTGCACCCGGCGCTGGGCTGCATGCACGCGCCGCTTGCATTGCGTAGCGTGGCAACGATCTGGGAAATATCCGATCCGTCGGCCCGAAGCGTGGTCAAGTCGGCTTTAAGATCTATCGTTGAAGGCGTGCCGTTCGTCCAATAGTCGGTGGCGGCGTTTGTCAATTTATTTTTAAACATATAATAGACGTTTTTGGGAATCCATAGGCGGTCGACAATGCCTTCCCTTCCGGTTTGGTTCCGAAACGAACAGTAATCCATGAAGCACCAGAAATGCGCTCCAGCGCATTTGTCACCGGTACTCCAGTCGTTCATCATCTGATTGACTTCTTTTCCGGCTTCGCTGCCGGAACTTACATCCAAATCCATCCCGCTGCCGCGAATAAAAGCCCGGAACCAGTTCTGATAATCCTCGGTATTGACTAAAGGAGCGCTGACCCCATTGGCCGACGTGACATAGTTCCCGCCCAAAATATCATACACATATTTTGTTACCCCCTGTAAATTAGCTACGAGAGTAACGCGGCCCGAGCCCGACAGGGGATCGATTCCATGAACGACAATGTTTTCATTATTAAACTGCGAGGTGAGATCTTCACCCGGGCTGGGCTCATTAAAAAGGCTCCAACCCCAAATACTGGGATGATTATACGCGTCAAAGACCGTTTCCGAGTCAGCGACGTACATCCGACTCCAGAATGTGGTCAAGTTCGCAAACCCGCCGCCCACGCCCCAATTAGGCACCTCAACAAGAAGTAGCATCCCTACGGAATCACAAGCGCGGTAAAACGCCTCACACCGCGGATAGTGCGCGGTCCTGATACTGTTAATCCCCATATCCTTTATCATGGCGACCTGCTTGGCAAACCGTGAATCGGGGACGGCATTTTCTATCCAACCCATGAATTGAGCGACACAAACACCCTTTAATTCCGTGCGAGTCCCATTAACCGACAGGCCGCCCGGCGTGCCCGCGCTCCATGTATAGGAACGAAAACCTACTTTTTCAACCACGCTGTCGACAATTGCCCCGCCTACGCTTACCATGGTTTCAACCGAATAGAGGGTTGGAGTCGTGGGCGACCATGGTGAAGGTGAGGAAACCGTAGGCGACAGATCAAAAGCATAAGCGCCGTTGGCGGGCACCGACTGGGTGGCGGTTGCCGTTCCCACGCTTGCGCCACCTGAATTTCTCACCGTACAGGTGACGGAAACACTCTTCGCGGCAGGTCCGTCATTCTTGACATTGGTCAAGGCTCTGATGGTCGAGCTGGTCGTCGTGATGCGTTGACCGCGCAGGGGAATGTACACGCTGTCCTTAAAGAGCAGCCTCACATTACGATACATACCTGAATACAGAAGATAGTCCGGCGCCGCTCCGCCGTTGGACGTCCAACCGCCGCCGCCGGGTGGAATATTCACGTCATTATTAATATTGCAATGGACCGCAATGAGCGTCGACGCCCCGCGGACGACATTGTTGGATATATCAAAGAAAAAACCCGTATAGCCGCTGTTGTAGTGCGTTCCGACCTGCGTTCCATTTACAAATACGATTGCGGACTGCATGACGCCTTCGAACTGAAGAAATACTTTTTTTGCATTGGCCGGGCAGGTAAAACTTTTTCGATACCAATAATCCTTATTGGGGGCTTTCGGGCTTCCATAGAAATTGAGTTCGCCATCCACGGTAGGCGCATCATACGACGCCGAATGCGGCACGCAAACGTTCTGCCATGAAGCGTCGCTGGTGCTGGGACTCTGCGCATTGGCGGGATTTCCTTGAATGAATTTCCAATTTAAATTAAACAGCGCATCGCCCTTGGATATTCGGGCATACCCCTGAATGCTAACCATCAGGAGAACGAACATGAAAAGAACACACCGCGTTGATTTACAAACCATACTTCATCCTTTTTTTAAAAATTTGAGTAAACCAATCCACGTCACAATGACCGTATAAAAAGGCGCCGGGTGAAAGGTTACCCTTTCACCCGACCACCTTCTTCCCCCTCCCCCCCAAACGCCGTCCACTCTGTAAAATAAGAACGTACTCCCTTTTAAGCACTTAACTTACCGGACAATACTATGGTACCTTGACTGCAACTAAACTAAACTAAAACAGCCACGCGCCTTTAATAGAGGCGACAAGTACAACTCGTTAGGCTTTCGGCCCGATTCCTATTTAAAAACAATCAACGTATTATATTCCTTTTGGTTCATATAGCTTAAGAATATCCAGTCCCAACTTCTGGCCGTACTTGAAGCGCATACTTCATCAAGTATGCCTTTCCAATACCTCCACGGGGAAGCGGCTTGTTTACCGATGTAAACATTTAAACTAGTGTCCCTGCCCGTGGAGTCACGGGAGATTATCCCATTACTGGTGAGTTGACCGTCAACATACAACATTTCATTAGCGCCATCGCGCACGCCCACGACGTATTTCCATGTTCCCGCGGTTGCCGGAGACCGCACCGACTGCCAACCCGCTGCATTGGTGAAATCGAAAATTTCCCATTGGTTTATATTGTGCAATTGGAAACCGTATTGCCGGTCGCCTTTCGACAGAATCTGATGGAAACCGTTATCGAGCGAATCGGCATAGACCCACGCGGAAAGCGTAAAATGCCCGCCTCCCGGAAAATTCAGCGCACCGGCCGCGGAATTGGGAATGACGACGAAACTGGACCAACCATCGAACCGGCGACCGGCCCCGATCTCGCCGGCGACCGGCGAAGCCCACGTGGCGCCCTGCGAGACCCCGTTAAAACGGTTGGCGGTTGCGTCAAGCACCGAATCGGTTCCCGTTTGGTTAAGGTGCCAGACGGCCTGGAACCCATTGGCGGTGTCGAACACTTTGGCGCCGTCGGCGACGCTCTGCGCGCCCGTATTGCCCCAGTACATGACGAAATAGCGCGAACTGTCGTTGGGATACACCGTATCGACGGACACCCACACTTCGGCGCGTTGCTGCGCCGGGTCCCAACGTTCGATTTGGTAGGGCATGGGCGCGCCGCCGGAGGTTACGAACCGCACGTCCTCGCCATTGCCTTTCGCGTTTCCGAAGGTAAAGTTGAGGTTCGTCAGCCGCACCAGAACGGGGAAATGATATACTTTGGCGTAAATGCGGGCGCCGGAGGCCGTGGTATTGAGGTATACTTTCCTGGAAAATTTCCAGAGCGCGCTATAGGCAACCACCGGCGTCGCCCGGTCGGGCGCTATACGGACGCTGTCGGCTATTTTAACCGGATCGACCGCGTTGCTTGACGCGGTATAATAAAGCGACGACAATTGGCCGGGCGGAAGGGAATCGATGCGCACCTGGTTGCCGACGGCGTTCGCCGGACTGACCGGGACCGATATGGTGCTTCCGCTGAAATAGAGCGCCCCGCCTCCGCTGGTGACGGGCATGGGCAAGGTGACGATCATTGAACCCGGCCGGCCGAGCGTGTCGGCGGCGCGTTTGTTGTCGCCAAGCCCAACCACGACATTGTCCATGAATAATTTTGTTCCGTCAAGATCGCGCGCCGCCTCGATATTGTACAAACCCGTATCGATGGGCCCTACGGAATAATTCCCGTTCGCGTCGGTGGTGTCTTTGTTCGCGTCGTTTATCGGTCCGTCCACGAGCGGATTGTACGATTGGGGCACCACGATCACGGCGGTATGGGAAGCCGCCCCGCTCCCGGCATAGAGCGCGCCCATGACAATACCTTTGGTGGATGTTTCCGTACCCGTGCCGGCGACTCTGTCCGAGGTGCAGCAGAGCGTCATAGCCGCCAGGAATCCGGCGCCGTAGAGTGACCGCCGTACTAGTGTAGTTCTATTCATACGGTTTTCCTTACCGGTCCTTTTTCTTGCTCAAGGGCTTGGACATCTCAAATAATTGAAGGTTCATCTGGACCACTAAGCGTGGATTTACATCCGTTTTGACTTTTTCCATGATCTTTTCCCGGAATTCAACGATCATGCTTTCAATTTCTTTTTTCGTTTCTACGCTGGTACTTAACGTTAATGTTGAAAAATCCTGATTGTGAAAATCGTTTTCATAGGCCTGGCGTCCGGCGTCGATCATCTTTTTATGAAATTCCTTAAGCGCGACGACCCGCGCCTTGTCCGTGCATCTGAGAAACTTGTGGTGCACCGTCCATTGTTTCCTGTTTTCATCCCACGATACAAACTGCAGTTCGGATAATGCCTGGATCGCCTGTTTTGCCTGAAGCGCGGAAATTTTCGGTTTGAACATCTTGGCGATTTCCCGGTGATCGTTTGTTCCTTTATAGATATCCAGCATCGACAGCATCACCGGATGATACCATTTTGAAAAATACCGATAGGCTTCCTGCTCCAATTTCACGGTTTCAAGATGGGGAGACAGAGCAAGTATTTCATTGAAACAACTTGTTTTTTCCGCATCGTTGGAAGCCTGTTCGTACCCGACGATCGCGCGGAAATAAAGCGCGGCGTTACCCTCCAAGGCGCAGATCCGAATATAGCTATCCAGAAAAGCGCTTGTAAGCTTTCTTCCTTTAATAATGTCGATATAATGCGCTCGGCTGTGCAAACCAAACTGTTCAACGAGGGTTTGAAATCGGAATGCCGGGTTATTTTGGCGTAAAAAATGCAGAAAATCCTTCAAATACCGCCTGAAATCCAAGTAATCGAATACATTCGGAGCTAAGGGTTTTTGAAGCATAATACATAATATAACAAAAAAATTACTATTTTGCTAATATTTTAGAACAACTTTTCGTTTTTTATTAAAAATTATCACTTTTTTTCCTTTTAAAAAATGGCTTACTGATTAATTTAATAGAACAAAACTATTATTCGCACGGATGAAACACGATTCCCAAAACCACGCATTACTCGTCACGGCTAATGATTATATCCGCGAAATCAGCGCTTGCGGATGTTCCCGTATTGTCCGAGTCGGATTGAATGGCGATACCTTCAACAACCGGGGGTTCGGACCCGAAGGCTGTTTTGTAATCGTCAAGTATATTCCGCCGTTCGGACATCCACTCACCGATGCTGTCGGGCCCGCTGCGCACGATAATGACCATGGTTCCGCCGTGGTGCGGGCTTTTGGTAATGGTCCCAACGGGCAGGGAGGCGCTCCAGGCATATTTGAGAACATGGTTGAAAGGGTAAAAGCCCTTGAAGGCGATATAAAACCCCGCCGCGCTGTCGTTTTTCTTTTTCACGTCCTCCCGCGCTCCCAAGGGAAGCACGCGCACTCTCCAGCGCCAGCGTACCCATTGAAACACGTCACTTTTAAATTTTATCCTTTTCCCAATGCCTTCCACGTCGGCGATGCTCGTCATATTGACATAAAAGCCGGTGGTGTCCCGTTGAATGGAAATCCCCTTGATTTCCTTGAACTTTTCCCACCCGCACGGAACGCCATGCTCGAAACACTTTGAAAAAACACCGAGGGAAATCGTCGATGAAGCATCCTCAGCCGCAAGAGCAACGCTCCAAACAAACACCGTACCGACAATAATTTGTACTATGAAAAAAAGTTTTTTCATACTTTGATAATATACTTTTTGTTCACCCATCCATGCTTTTAAGGAGGCGGGGAATTGATAAAAAAGGGCGTTGTGATGAACGCCCCTTTGTACTGAACCGACGGAGGACCAGTCCGCTATTTCAGCAAGGTCAAAATCGAATTCGGCAGCATGTTCGACTGCGCCAGCATCGCCATGGCGGACTGGGAAAGGATCTGGTTTTTCGTGAACACCGACGTTTCCTCCGCGAAATCAACGTCCCTGATCGACGATTCCGCGGCCGTTTGGTTGGTTTCGCTGATCATGAGGTTGTTCATCGCGTGTTCCAGGCGGTTTACGTACGCGCCGATATTCGAACGCATCGTGTTGACGCTGTTGATGGCGGTGTCCAGCTCGCTGATGGCCGATTGCGCTTCGAGCTGTGTGGTCAGCGTCCGCGTCGTAAACGTGGCGGCCGAAATGAAATTGGTGGTCATGGTGCTGATGGAAATCGTAATGCTGTCGATGCCCACCGTGTTGTTCGCGTCGATCCACAGTTGGTTGCCCGTTGCGGCGCCTACCGCGCCGAACCGGGTCCCGCCGGAAGAGATTAATCCCATGTTGTTGTAATTGGTGACCGCCGCGATACGGTCTATCTCTGAACGCAGGCTGGTGAATTCCTGATTGGTATATCCGCGCTCGGTGCTGGTCAGCGTGTCGTTGGCGGCCTGGACCGACAGTTCCCGCATGCGCTGAAGAATCGAGGAAATCTCATTGCCCGCCCCTTCGGCAATGTTGAGCGCCGCGATGCCGTCCTGTGCGTTTTTTTGGGCCTGACCAACGCCGTTTATCTGCGTGCGGAGATTTTCCGATATCGCAAGGCCCGCCGCGTCATCGCTCGCGCGGTTGATCTTGAGACCGGTGGAAAGCCGCTCCAGGGATTTTGAAAGGGCCTGGTTGGATTTATACAGTGAGCCCTGGGTGATCATCGATGAAATATTATGGTTGATACGCATGGAAACCTCCCTGTATCACGGAATAATGAAACAATCGACAATCCGTGTCGATCATCAATCGAACCGCATAAAAAAGCCCCCGGCCCACAGGGCCTCGGTCGCCTCTTTCCGCGGCTTATTTCAACAGGGAGGTATGTAAGGAATGCCGTTTCTCCCCATTGAACCATTTTCTCCTATTCTCTTTATCGGAAGAAACCATTAAAACTTTACTAAAAAATCGCGCGCTTTATTTTTTTTCGCGAAGTGCGCTGAAAAACGAATGCAGCAAAGCCGCGCACTCGTCCTTCATGACGCCCGAGGTCACTTTGGGGAAATAACGGTAGGCCCGTTCCGCTTCCTGGCGGTGGTAGTACGTGTCTATTGCGCCCAGGCGCGGGTCGGCGGCGGCGTAGACGATGGCATCCACGCGGCTTTGCAGAAGCGCTCCCAGGCACATGAGGCACGGTTCCAAGGTCACGTAGATGGTGCAGCCTGTCAATCTCCACGATTGGAGCAGCGACGACGCGGCCCCAATGGCAAGGATTTCGGCGTGCGCGGAGGCGTCCATGCATTTCTCAATGCGGTTGTAGCCCCTGCCCACGATCCTGCCTTCGTGTTCGATCACGGCGCCGACCGGGACGTCGCCTTCGTCAAAGGCTTTCAGCGCTTCCTGGTAGGCGGCGTTCATGAAATAGTGAGGGTCCATGGCGGGCATATTCGCTTTTTATATTTTCAAGTTTTATTCGACGTTAGGCGACCGACGAGACCGGCAGTATCACGCTTATCGTCGTCCCTTCATGTACCTTGGATTTCACTTCGATCTTGCCGCCGTGGATCTTGGCGATATTGTTGCAAATGGAAAGCCCTAATCCGGTTCCTTCCTTTCCTTTGGTGGTATAAAAAGGAGTAAAAAGGTTTTTCAGCGTCTCATCATCCATTCCCGCGCCATCGTCACGAACGGTCAAGACAATCCTGTTTGTTTTTTTATCGAAAACGGTGGAAACCCAGACCCCTTTTTCAAAATCAGGAAGGGCTTGACAGGCGTTTTTTACAAGGTTAATGACCAATTGTTCCATGTATTGAACGTTCCCTTTAATCGTCGGAATATCTTCACCGGGATCGAAATGGAAATTTTTCGTGCATTTCGTGATAACATGGTCCGCGACGGTGAGCGCCGCGTCAACCACGCCGTTGATGACCACGTCCTCCGACATGATAACCTCGTTTTTCGCGAATGAGCGCAGATCCATGACGATGCGCTTGATTCGCTCCGAATTGCGCTTCATACGGTCCGTCAATGCCGTGATTTCCTTCTTGAGCTCGCCATAGGGAAACCCGACGATTTCCGCGTCCGGACAATCCGCGAGGCGCTCGTTGAGAATCGGCAGTACGCCGCCGAATATTTTCCGCATGGTCTCGATATCGAGCATCAACGAATTATTCGGATTGTTGACCTCGTGAGCCACTCCGGCAACCGCCGATCCGATGGCCGCCAGTTTTTCCGTATGAATTAATTTTTGATTAAATAAATCCTTCGATTTCGTCTTCTCTTCCATGATGATTTCATGCTGATCGTTGATAATGATGTTTTGCACGAAAACCTTGCGTCGGTTTTTCTCTATCATGTATCCGCCGGCCATGGAAGCAACCTGGAAAAACCAAATGGAAAGCGAGGTAAGAAAAATGTTTTCAAAGGAATAGGCGTATAAATTAAAGAGAATTACATGGAAAAAAAGCACGTACGACAACGTCGTTATCGCCGCGACGTAGAACCGTAATTGATTGATGAAAAAAGCGAATACGATGCATCCGCACATGATGATGATGATGGGAAGCGGTTCCTTTATGGCATTGATCCCTAAATAGGTGATGATGATCCCCGCCAATAAATTCGCGCTCGCGCGCAGCAGTTGATTCAAGAAATAAATCTTTTTAACGCACGTGACGATGACTATCAGGCAAAAATAGGGGTACAGGATGAAAACCGTCGTTTTTAAAATATCGGAGAAGTTGTTTCCCGGAAAGAGCCATGCGTAGTAAAGCATGAGCCCCCAACCGAATACCGCGAAAACAACGCTGACGATTTTAAAGACCTTGTTACCGGCTTCGCAATTGTCAATATATAACTTTTCGAGCTTCTTGTCCCTGAATTTCAGGGTAATTTGGTTGATATCGGTTGGATGTAAAGTGTCATTCATATATGGCGTCCTTTAACGGCTGAAAACCCGGTTACCGAGGGTACATACCTTTCCTTAACTCCCCCGACTCTATAGCCTTAAGCAACCCGGATATCAATCGGCTATCCTCCACGGGTTTAACGATGTAGTCAAAGGCCCCGCGCTTCATGCATTCCGCGGCGGTTGAAACGCTATCGGACCCGGTGACGACGATGACGGGAATTGCGGGGTGCTTTTCACGCATCAGATCAAGCAATTCGCGGCCGCTGACATGGGGCATGAAAAGATCGAGTATCATCGCCGAATACGCCGTTTGCATAAGCATATCCGCCACGAGGCGGGGGTCGGAACAAAGCGTGAAGTTATTGATATTGTTCATTCGAAGCGCCATTTTGTACGACTGCAGAATATCCTCCTCATCGTCAACGATGAGAATGGGCGATCGAGGGAACTTCTCTGAGTTCATCCTAAAGATCCTTTGGGTAACTATTGTTGAACAGTGAGATGAATATAGATAATGCCGCTATTCTTTAAAACCATCGGCTTGGCCTTTAAATGCTTACTCCCGCCTTCGGAATATATATTTAGGAACCTTTCCGCGCGTTATTGCCACTAATAATCAGAATGGTCTTTGTTGAAAAAAAGAAGTACCGGAGGGCGTCATGATCGGCCTTAAAAGCGCATTCGTCGTTCTGTCGTTGTTCGCGATGGCTATCGCTTCGAAAAATCAAATCGACATTCTTAAATCCGGCGTAAAAAATTGGAATACCTGGAGAGAAAAAAACAATGCCGTAAAACCCGATCTGAGAAATGCCGATCTTAAGGGCGCTAACCTTGAAGCCGCAAACCTCGAGGCCGCCCTCCTTGAGAGAGCCAATCTCTCCAGAGCCAACCTTAGGGGGGCTTTTCTGGAGGGCGCCGACCTGCGGGGAGACACCCTTTGGGGAGCGGATCTCCAGGGCGCGAATCTCGACAAAACAAACCTTCAGGGCGCCCACCTCCAAGGCGCCAACCTTGAAAAAACCGACCTTGCGAAAGCCGACCTGCGGGGAGACACCCTTTTGGGAATCAATTTAAAAGAAGCTAACCTACGAGGGGCCGACCTTAGAAGCGCCAACCTTGAAAGAGCCAATATGGAAGGCTCCTTCCTTCAGGGAGCTAACCTTGAGAAAGCCTTTCTTAAGGGAACCAACCTGGAAAAAGCCAATCTGTTAAACGCCAACCTGAGAAGCGCTGACTTGCGGGGCGCCGATCTCGGGGGCGCGGACCTCAGAGGAGACACCCTTGAGAAAGCCAACCTCGAGGGCGTCAACCTTTGGGGCGCGGATTTTCGCGGGGCCGTTCTTTTTAAAGCCCGTCTTGAGAAAACCAATCTCAGTAATGTTAAATCATTGTACAAGGCAAAATTCGACCCGGAAATTTTATCCAAGATAAAAGCCGAATGTCCTGAAAAACTTGCAACCATCTGGGACAACACGAAAAAAGGCTGGATCACCGATACCGCCCTGCTAGAACAGATTAAAAAACCCGATTGGCGTGGATGGCCGGAGGAAAAGAGTCAAGGGAAATGACGCTTTAAAATGTCTATTTGAATTATCCACCCGGCAATCAAGCAGGCGCCCGTAACGTTAGTTAGGTCTTAGAGCATCTCCATTCCCATTCGGATTGACCAACTCAGACACTCGTTATTACAAGCAACATAAAATAGGTATGGGGTCAAATAACCGGTCAACTAATATACAAATTGGCATTTTAATATATTTATAACAAATTAATATATAATAAGTTATATTTAATACGTATCTGGACAACAAACAGGACATAATATTACAAGTTGTAACCATGCATTCTATTGAACCATTATTAATCAATACCCCGGAAATCACCGCTCTGGCGCAGAACGTCTTCGATAAGGCACAGAGAATTGGGCGAAGCCTGCATCCGGAAACAATAAAAGCCGTTTCCGCCTTGCTGAGGACAGTAAACTGCTATTATTCAAACCTGATTGAAAATCACCATACTCACCCAACGGATATCGAAAGGGCAATGAAGGCGGAATATGCCGCCAATAGCCGAGAGCGCGACCTTCAGAAAGAAGCGCGAGCGCATATCGAGGTGCAGATTGAAATTGAGAAGAGGCTGTCGTTTGAACCTGAACTTACTATCATTTCTAAAGATTTTCTTTGCCGGCTTCATGCTGAATTCTACAGGCGCATGCCGGAGGACTTTCGCGTTGTGACAAATCCCCAAACCGGCCATAGCGAAAAGATAGGACCCGGCGTATTGCGCCATTTTAACGTGAGAGTCGGCCGGCACGTGCCTCCGGCCTTCGAGGAAATTGAAAAGTACCTTTCCCGATTAGGCGAGGTATATGATCCAAAACATCATAAAGGCGCCGAAGCTCTTGTCGCCCTCGCTGCCGCGCATCATCGCGTTTTGTGGGTGCATCCGTTCGGTGACGGGAATGGCCGCGTGACAAGACTCATGACCGATGCATACCTTATGCGCATTGGAATAGGTGGCCATGGATTGTGGACGGCGTCAAGAGGACTTGCCCGTAACCGGGAAGAATATTTTTCTTTGCTCCAACAAGCCGACGCGCCTCGTCAAAACAATTATGACGGTCGCGGGGCCCTCTCCGAGAAAGCGCTTATTGAATTCTGCACGTTCTTTCTTGCCGCCTGCGAAGATCAGATTTCCTATATGAACAAGCTTTTGGAAATCGACATGTTCGCCGATCGCGTGCGTACCTATGGTCGTTCAAGGGAAATCGGCGTGCTCCCTGATATCAAGGGGCATACCGACCGGATTTCCCGCTTTCGGCCGGAAGCCACCCGATTACTCCATCAATTGGTATTCCGTGGTAGTATTCGGCGAAGCGAAATTCCCGAACTACTGGGGCTGGAAGAACGGACCTCGCGGCGAGTGGTGAAATTTCTTGTTGAAGACGGCTTTATTAAAAGTGAATCGAGTAGAGCGCCCCTTAATTTTTCAATTCCCGCCCATGCTGCGCCCTATATTTTTCCGGGGCTCTTTGAGCCGATAAAATCATAGCGCGCGATGAATAACTTGACAAAGCAAATAAACGCCATCGGCGGTCAGGGCGAAAACAAGATGCCTCCCGCCGGGGGATCGGGCGGAGGGGGAATGCGGTTATTGATGGCCACCGCGCTTTTGTCCTGGGAGTTTCTGACGAGGTAGTAGGCAACGGCGCCACCGACCACGGCGCATGCGCCGATGACGATGAAAACGCCGCTTTTACTGACGTGAGTTTTTGGGCCGGACGACGCTTGGCGCTCGCCGGGCGCCATGAGGAAGGAATCCACGCGCGCGGGTTGGGGCGGCGGCGTTATCATAAGCTCCGCATGCTTTTCCTGCTTCGGACGCGCGGCCCCGGTATCGGGGGCTTTACCGGCAACGGATACGTCGCGGCGCATGACGGGCGCGGAGGCGCGATACATTTTTTCAGCGTCGGACGCTTTTTGAACGGAGCTGTCCGCTAAAGCGGCGCCATGGCCGGTATCGGGAGGTTTTGTTTTCGAAGAAGAAACGGCGTTTGCGCCTTGAACCGAATCGGATGCCGTTGCCCTTTTCACGGCAACCGAATCGGGGGAGTCTTTCGGCAGCGCCGCGAGCGAATCGAATACCCGTTCCATGGCTTCAATTTCACTCGCGTTAATGCCGCCGCGCATAGCCGCAAAGATCATGCACGTTAAAAACGCCTTGATAAGGATATTTTTTTTTATCACTTTTTCAATCCAAAACCCGCGTTTTCGCGCTGCTTGAAAATCCGCTTGCGTTGAGGTGGACGATATACACGCCTTGCCGCAAGCGCCTATTGAAATCATCGGTCCCATTCCAAACGATGCTGTAATATCCGGGAAATTTCCGGTCGTTGACCAGTGCGCGGACTCGCCGTCCCAGCATATCATATACGGCAATGGCGACGGCGACGCCGCCGTCTGTACCGGAGAAGGTCATCGGTATGCTGAAATTGATGCGCCGGGACATTTTAAACGGATTCGGGGAAGTAATCCCGAGCGACCATGCGACCGGGAGCGTCCGAACCGACATGTCCGGGTCGGTCGTTTGCTTAATTGTAAATTCACGCAGTTTTTCCAGGGGACCCAGGGCAACCGTATAGGAATTGGCCGCGGCAAGATCGATGGTTAAGCCGGCGAGGCGATCGATAAGATACGCAAAACCTTTCATCGTCCCGCTCCGTTGCCACGACAAGGTAACGCCCTCGCCGTTCCGGGAAGTTTTTACAATCAGGGTCCATTCATGGCCGCGCTCCGATACCGCGCTGACGATGTCCGCGCAGTACGTCACGCCCTTGGCGCGAGGATTCACAAACCCCGCCGTCACATCATTGGAAACAACGGGCGGCTTGGGCGAATCCAATTCATCGTCGCCGTCGGAAGCCTGGGCCGACGCGCCGATAATCGCCGTGTTATCGACGGTTCCATGGACGGATGCCGAAAACCTGACTCTCCACGCATTGCCCGCCGAATGATCCTTCTTGAGCGCGAACGGCTGCGGAGCGCCGGCCTGAGGATTCAGAAGCAGTTCAACGCCGCTTTTTTCAGCATACACCCAATAGCCTTGCCACGGAACAAGACGCGTGGTGTCAAGTGTTTGGAGCGCATCGGCGTTTGAGTAGTACCATCCGTTGTTTAATTGATCGCCGGTCGTGTCGGAATAACCGAACAATTGCCTTCTAACAAGTTGCCGGGCGGCCTTGTCGAAAATCCGGCACACGACGCCGTTTGATCGCACCAGGGTGTTTTCCCAATAAACGGGAAACGTAAAGGGGTTGCCGATCAAATTCCATCCGCGCGACAAGGTAATCGGGAAAAGGGTATCGGGCTTAAGCGCCATTCCATGAGCCTGAAGCGTCTTTTTTTGAGCGCAGTACAACCATCCGGCATGGCCGCATCGTAAACTATCATTCGCGGTATAGGCGCCGGAGTCGGCGTTATAACCGAAAAAACGCCACTCCGAGCTGTCGCCAAGCAAGGGACTGAACACGTCAAACGGGCGCGCGGCGGCGCGGTAAAGCGGAAATGAAATCAATTGATAGGCTTTGGGATAGCTCATCGGGTTCGAGCGCTCCACGGCGGTTGAAGGCGAAAGCGACCAAACGGCCGTGGAGACGGTGTCGGCCGAATCCGCAAGAGTAACATAGTAAAGAATCCCCGACGCGGTCATTTTTGAACCGGGAATGACCGCCGTATATGTTCCGCTTGTTTCCGTGCATGGGCCATAGTTTATGGCGCTCTCTCCGCCAACCGTATACGCAAGCCGCGCAACGAGGCCCCCGCGGTCTTTAAACGAAATGTTCACGTCGCTTCCCTGAACGGCATTGAGCGCGGCGGGATCGAAGGAAAATCCTTCCCGCAACCCGCTATACCGTGTTGTAAACGACCGCAGCGGGCTTTCCTTGGCAACGCCATAAGCGTCAACGGCGGTTATCTTGAAAAAATACATCGTTGACGGGCTCAATCCCGTAAGCGTCACGCCGTGATGCAAGGCGTTTGCGCTGAATATCCGGCGACCATCGGCTAATGAACTGTCAACGCCAAAAACAAGCGAAGCCGAAACCTCCGCGCCGGTTTCCCACCTGATAGTCACATGATCGGAGCCCGGGTCCGTGACAGCGACCGAATCAATGGCGGGCGGCAGCGTATCGCGCTTGAAGGTTTGCACATGGTTCGATGTATCCGCGTAAATGGCCTCCAACGCGCCGGCAAGAAACGCGGCCGGAGCGTTCCAGTTGATGGCTACTTCATTGCAGGCGTAGGCGCACTCCTCGTCCACCCACGATTTCGCGGGCATGGTGGAAGGGTAAACGAAATTGCAGGACGCCGCGTCGTTACGGCCGCTGTTCGGCCCTCCTACTAAAAATCCGGGAACCGGATCCGCAATACCGTCGGCGCTCGATGGCCGGTGATGCGGATGCATGGGCGGTAGCGTTCCGAATCCGGTGACGAAACTGCGTCCAACGGCGTTTCTCCCAACCAGATAGTCAAGCGTCTGGACAGCCCAGTTGAAATACACGGGATTCTTCGTGGCCAGAAAGGCATACATGAAAACCATTCCATCATTGGCGGCAACACCGTTACTGCCCCAGTAGAACTGATTGTACATAACCGTCCGGTACGCCGAACCGTCAATAAACGTACCTAGGTCGTTGGCCGTTGAGACGATCTGGGCCAAGGCCGCGGAATCTTTTTTGACAAAGGCAAGGGAATACGTCGAAAGGCCGGACACACTGGGCCAGCCCGGAACCGAAAATCCCATTGCTGATTTCTTCACCACGGCCCCATAAACCGGGTCCTCTGTCGCGAGATACAGTTCGGTCGCGGCCCATAGCCGTTCGTCCGCCGGATTGCCATCCCCGTATTCTCCGGTGGATATATCGGATGGGTTTCTAAAAGCTACGTTAGGATGCGCGCTTCCCCACGTCCAGGCGTAGCGCGCCGCGGAAAGGCAAGAGTCCGCAAACCGCGGAAGTTGATTTTTGTAAATCCTGTATGCCGCCGCGCATACGGCGGCGAAATCGAACGTGGCGGTTGATCCCTTGCCGATGATATAGCGCTTGTCAATGTCGCTTCCCGGCATGATGAAGCCGCAAAAGCCGAGCGACGTCAGTTTATGATAAACGCCCCCGTCGGAGGGGTCCTGCATGGTAAGCAGCCAGTCAAGCTCCCATTTTATTTCTTCAAGTATATCGGGGAGTCCATCCGCCTGCCGGGGAATAGTGAGCGTAACCGTATCGAAATACCCGGGAAACCGTTCATAAAGTGAGAGCAGCGTGTACACGGTTATTCCCGCGTTCACCACATATTTGCCGTAATCGCCCGCGTCGTACCATCCTTTGGGTGAGGCAATGACATCACCCGCCCTGCGCCCGCCGGGCAAGGCGGAATCGGAAACGGCGGAGGCATGAATAAAGACTTGGTCGTCCGGATGGCCGGCGCTCCTGCTCCAGGCGCCCGCGTATTGAGCGGGAAGACTTGTTGATGCGCGCTGATAATAAAAAGCCTTGATAAGTCCGCGCGCCAACTCCCGGTGCACCGTGGGGCCGATATGAAACGGGTAGGATGTTCCCACCCCCGGAACATCAAGAACAAACGTTCCCGTTCGCGAAAAATCCGAAAAATCCGCGATCGCGGCCGTTTCGCCGGAAGCCGCCCAGACCATTGGAGGTTGTATATCACCCGAATAGTACGTGATGGACAAATCAGGACTTTTTATCGCGAATCGCCAGGCTTGCCCGGAAACGATGACCGCCTGCTTGGGTCCGTATTGGTAAAAGCCGATTTGATTGAGCCGGATATTCTGCGCGCCAAGCGAAAACACCGACGCGACCGCGAAAACCGGAACGAGCGCCGCCCAGACAAACCGTTTTTTTATTATATGGAAATTATGCATTATGGTGATGGATTAGTGGCGCATTCAGGCGATTTCGTTCAAAAAAAGGTTACAAGTTCCTTAACGATATTTGTTGTGCGTAAAGCTTTAAAATAAGTATTTTAACAATTCCGGATGTAATACCGTCTACTATTCAATGAAAAGGAGCGGCCATGGCAAACAATATAAACGTCCTCCAATATACCGATGCGATTCACTATATTAATGATTGTCAAAAAGCGCGGTATTACCCCTGGACTGAAAGCTATCGTTCCATCGCTCGGGAACTGAGCACCGGCGGGCCTTATTTTTGGCTGGTCGTGCATGGAAAAAAGCCTTTTCCGCGCAAGATCATCGAAGCGTTGCCGGATCTGATGTCTCTCAATAAAAGAGATTCTTTCTATTTCCAGCTCCTCATGCACCTTTCAAATCTCGACATGGATCCGCGATTTAAAATCGAGGTATTGAACAAATTCCAACCCGCGCGATTCAAAGGCTCCAAAGGAGCGGCCGACGGCGGAAAGCGGAAAGCCGGCCTAGGAAAAATCGTGCGCCGCCGCTCCGTTAAAGCCGCGTAAAACGAACCGCGGCTACATCCGCTCGGGCGCGGAAACTCCCAGTAATTCAAGCCCCTGTTGCAGCGCGGCTTGAACCCCCGCAGTGAGCATAAGCCTCGACAACGAAAGACCGTTATCGTCGGTGACGATGCGGTGTTTTTGATAGAAACGATGAAACGCCGCCGATAGGTCTTCCAAATAAGCGGTGATGCGGTGCGGTTCAACGTACCGCGCGACGTTGTTAAGTACCGAAGGAAATTCGGCGATGGCTTTAATAACGTCGAGTTCTTCCGGTTCGACAAGCCGGCACGGAGAAGCCGTATCGATCGATTCCCGGGAGAACCCCCGGTCGAGCGCATGCCGCAGCAAACCGCAGGTTCTCGCGTGCGCGTATTGCACGTAAAAAACGGGGTTCTCGTCGGATTGTTTTACGGCCAGGGACATGTCGAAGTCGAAATGCGTTGAAAGCCGCCGCATTAAAAAGAAATACCTCGCCGCGTCGACGCTCACGTCGGCCAAAAGTTCCTGAATTGTGATGAAATCGCCCTTTCGCTTCGACATCCTGAAAGGTTTGCCGTCGCGAATGAGATTAACCTGCTGGATGATGAAATTCCTGAAAACCGTGGTTCCCAGCGAAAGCGCCTCCACCGCGCTTTCCAAACGGGGAATATAGCCGTGATGGTCGGGCCCCCAAAACGTATAGGACTCATCGAAACCGCGCGAGGCCTTGTGGACGTGATAGGCAAGGTCGGACAGGAAATAGGTCGGGCTGCCGTCTTGACGGATCAAAACACGGTCCTTCTCGTCGCCGAAAGCGCTGGACGTAAACCAGATCGCGCCGTCTTTTTCGTAGGTAAGATTGCGTTCGCGCAAATGTTCCAGCGCTGAGGCCGGCGCCCGGGACCCATGCAACCGGCTCTCCCTGAACCATTGGTCGTAGCGGACGCCGTACGCCTCCAAAATGGACCGTTGCTCGGCGATGATCCGCTCCAGCGCCCGCTCCTGAAAAAATCGTTCGATAGCGGGGGCGTCCATTGCCGCGATGTCGGGCCGGTCGGCCGAGATGTCGCGCGCAAGGTCCTTGATATACTCGCCCTCATACCCTCCCTCGGGAATCTCGCATGAAACGCCCTTTTCCTGGAAATACCGGCAGGCGATGGATTTTCCCAGGAGTTCCACTTGATTGCCGTAGTCGTTGACGTAAAATTCCCGCTCAACCGAATGGCCGAGCCATTCATTGACACGCGCCATGACGTCGCCGATCGCGGCGGCCCGTCCGTTGACAACCACCATAGGACCGGTGGGGTTGGCGCTGACGAATTCGAAGAGGATTTTTTTCGGATGCGCCGCCGCCGCGCGGCCGAAGGCGGCCGGATTATTGACAATATGCGTCAGCACGTCGTACAAATACGGCCGGCTGAGCTTGAAATTGATATAGCCGCCGACGATGGAGTTTTCAAGTCCGGAATCGGTTTCCACAAACCGCTCGTCCCAGCTAAACGCCGACATGATGTCGCGGGCTATGGATGCGGGGTTGGCGCGCAGCGTTTTCGCCAGCGACATCGCCACGGGCGTGGAACAATCGCCGAAGGATTTCTGTTTCGGTTTTTCAATGACCACCTCGACGCTTCTCGCCCGCTCAGGGCCGAATTTCGCCTCAATGGCCGCCAGGATCGCCTCCGTCAAATATTCATTGACGCTTCTATCGGCCATCGCCGCGCTCCCCGCTGTCGGCGACCCGGACCGTGCCGGGCCACAGGTCCTCCAAACCATAGTATCGCCGCACGTCGGGAAGCATGACATGCGCGACAACGTCGGAATAATCGAGCAAGACCCACCTGCTGTCCTCCCTTCCCTCAACATGCCATGCCGATACTTTTTTTTGCTTCAGTCCGTCTACGATGGCGTCGGCGATGGCGCGGTTGTGCGCCGTGTTGTCACCTTGACAAATAACGAACCAATCGGCGATGCCCGCGGCGTCGGTTAAATTGATAAGCGAGATGCATTCGGCCTTTTTTGAGTCGGCCAGCGCGGCAATCCGGTCCGCCAGTTCCTTGCCCCTCAGGGTTTTTTTATTCACTTTTGCGGGATCCTTTCTGAAAAATCCGAACCGATAAACACCGTGGCGTCATAGGTTTCGTCGCCGGTGCGTAGAAGAACCACCTTATCGGTGGTCAGCGCGGCGGCCACCTGCCGGGCAATGGACATTTCCTTTTTCCTGGAAACAACCATGGTAAAGGGATAATTCGACGTAGGGGCGTTTCCCTTATTTTTAACGTCGAACCCTCTTGAACGTAAATAATCGGCGACTTTATTCGCGGCTCCGGCCACGCCGCAGCCGTTAAGAATCTGTATACTGCCGATACTTGGAATGCCGTCGTCCGCTTTATCGGGAATCACCGCGGATGGACGGTTTCCCTGATGCATACCCAACAGCATGGCCACGGCGATAATGCAGCAAAGCGCGATGAAAACAACGACATTCTTCAAGCAGCCACTCTCATTTGGGGGAGATGCTTACAACGCGGGGTTGGTGGCGTGGAATATCGTCTTGCATCAAATAGGCGTAGGTCAGAACCATGACGCGGTCTCCCGGTTTGCCTAAATGCGCGGCCGGGCCGTTAAGTTCCACGGTTTTCGAACCCCGTTTCCCCTTAATCGCATAGGTAATGAACCGGGCGCCCGATTCCACGTTGAGTACATGTACTTCCTCGAAAGGAAGTATTCCCGCCCGTTCCAGATAGTCCTCATCAAGGGTAATGCTTCCCTCGTAATCCACGAATGTTCCCGTAATGGTTATGTCTCTCAATTTGGCGTTAAGAAAACGTCGCATCATATTCCATTCCTCTTCAGCGCAACGGAAGCGTTGCGGATAAAATGATCCTCCGGGGCAATGGTCCGTAGGTGAACCGCGCCGCATCGGGGTTTTGTTCATGTTGAATTTGAATACCCATGTCAACGCCGCTCCACAGCATATCGGGAACAAGGAAAAAAAGTCCCAGCGGCTGAAATGATTTCGTGCCCAGGGAGTACCCCGCGAAAACGCCGAGGCTTGCCACCGCGATGCCCGCCATGGTCCATCCCTTGGCCTTTTGGTTACGTTTAAGTTGATTCAGGCCGGGTAGGAAAAAACTTTGTATCGGCGCCCATTCGTTGCAGGAAACCTTCGTCATGCCGGCTTGCTTGCTTTGCAGTTTAAGGCGGATGTCGTCGCTCGATTGGCCCGTGCAGCGGCGGTGGATCCAATCGCCTTCCGAAATATCGAGTTCGCGCCAAGGGAATTTAAAATATTCCGGAATGGAAATGCCGCATTTCAGCAAACCGTGCAGTTTGCCCGTGGACATGTGCGCATCAAGGATCATCTGCCACTCCACCTGCGACAGTCCCAGTTTTTCATACTCCTCCTTATCCGCCGACGTCATGGCGAACAGGGGAGAAGCCCCGCACGCTAATAAAAGCGCGAATAGTGAGGTACGAAGGCCCAAAAGCTTTGACTCCCGATTGGTTTTTCGTTTTAATAAATAGAATTGTGAAATATACTTCATTCCCCGGAGGTTTGGAACGTTTGGCTTGAGAACCGGGCGGTCGTTCTTTGGATTTTTTAGGGTGACCGTCTTTTCCATATTTGTCGAGGCGACCGGCGCGTCGCCCGGTTTTGTTTGTTTTGATTGTTGCGAAATGGTAGTTTATTGAGAAGGCGGTTTTTAAAGAGTCCTAGGCGGGAAACCCAAAAGTTTCATCGCCGGCAACACAAATTCAATGATCAAACCATCCGAAATTTTTATTGGGAATAAAAATAATAGTATGACCACGGGAATTTTTGACATTACCGGTTATCACAACCGTCGTTCGATTCGGTTGCGTGGGTACGATTATTCACGGACCGGAATGTATTTCATAACATTATGCATTCATGACCGCGCACAATTTGTATTTGGTAATATTGTCGGGGCAACCGGCGCGTCGCCACAAATGAAATTAAACGAATATGGTCATATCATCCGCGATGAATGGGAACGGTCATTCAAAATTCGTTCGGAATTAATATTGGACGAATATGTTATCATGCCGGACCATATGCATGCGGTTATATGCATTGGGAATTTACCCGGTAGGGGCGACCGGCGTGTCGCCCGGAATTATCCCCGCGACACGCGTGTCGCCCGGAATTACCGCGACCCGCGTGTCGCCCGAAATTCGGGGCGTGTCGCCCACATAAATCCGGACGGCACAATAACACAGGGCGACACGCCGGTCCATAATACAAAGGGCGACGCGCCGGTCGCCCCTACCACCGATACGCGGGAAACACCAACGGGGCCGAAATCACGGTCAATCGGCGCCATGATTGCCGGTTTTAAATCCGGTACCATAAAACGAATCAATGAATTACGTAAAACGCCCGGTGAATGGGTATGGCAACGAAACTATTTTGAACATATCATTCGCAACGAACAATCATTGTATCGTATTCGTCAATACATCCGGAACAATCCGGTGAAATGGTTTAACGATCCCAAAAACCATTTAAAAAAGGAAAAAGACTGTGGATAAATGGGAAAAGGTCGTGCTGCTTGATAGAATGTTGCATTCCCGCAAATATTGTATACCCTTAAAAGCCATCCTCGAAGAACTTGAATGTTCGCAAGCTACGTTTCACCGCATTCGCACCTTCATGCAAACCAATCTCGGCGCGCCGATTGAATTCGACCAACGCTATAAAGGCTACCGATATAAAACCGAAAATGGAGTCCCATTTGAACTACCGGGTTTTTGGTTAACCAAAAAGGAAACTGAAGCCCTGCTAAGCTTCGACTATGCCCTGGAAAGCTTGCAGGGTGGCTTTTTCAGCGATGCGTTTGCGCCGATTAAAAATCGTTTCGAACCGCTTTTAAAAGCCCAAAAAATCAAAATGGTTTCCCTGCGCAACCGCATGAAAATCATCCCCATTCAATCTCGATCTATCGATGAAACGCTTTTTAAAAAGATTGCAGGCGCAGTAGTGCAATCGCGCTGTCTTTGTGTTGAGCATGTAAAGCTTTCCCAAAACGAATCGGTCAAAAGAACAATTTCCCCGCAAACCCTTGTGCGCTATCGCGACAACTGGTACGTGGATGCCTATTGTCATTTGCGAAAAGGCTTACGGACTTTTGCGCTCGACAGGCTGAAAAACGTAGAAATTTCAAAAGAAAAGTATCAAAAGGTTCCCCGGCAAGAACGGGAAGCTTTCTACACAACAGCCTATGGAATATTTACAGGGCCGGCAAAGAATACTGCAATTATAAATTTTACCGGAACCGCTGCCAAGGAAGTTGCCCATGAACAGTGGCATCCTAAGCAGCAGGGAATTTGGATTGATGAAGGCACGTATCAATTAAAGGTTCCCTATGGGCATAGCCGCGAACTCATTATGGATGTGCTGCGTTGGGGAAAAGATGCGGAAGTCAAGGGGCCAAAGGAGCTTCGGAAAGAGGTTATGGAAACTATTGCGGGGATGGGAAAGAAATATAAATAAAATGCTTCGGCTCTCATGTTTTGAGAGTGAAAGCAAGTAGATTAAAAAGGATGATGGGATGCTTGGTTGAACTTTTATATTGGTGAATGAAATTATGGGTGATATTCCGTTGTATTATAAATATTGGGGAAAGGCCCGGAAGAAGGAAGGTGGGATATTGGATAGAATTTGTTTTTATTAGTTTTGGAAGAAAATTGAATGAAAAAAGCATTTTATAAAAATAAAAAAGGAGCTTTTAGGGCTCCCTTTCGCACCATACGAATCATACCTTTTTCAATCCACTTTCGATTGCTCGAAAGACATAGAAAAAATAATTCGTGCAAAAATAGAAAACAACAATTATATTATTCAGGTAAGATTCTTATGGAGCAAGTTGTAATACAATTTAAAATTGAAATTTCAATGATCCTTTTAATAAGTTGTTGGGCTATAATCGTTCCTTTGTTAGTTATGGTTTTCTATGATTTTAACCAGCATCAAAGTATCTCATTTAATATTTTATCGATGATGGTTTTGATAATATTTCTTATTCTTGCACCTTTTGCTGATGAAATTAAATGTGTAGGAATCAAATTTACGAGATTAAAAAATATAGACTATCCTTTGCCAAAAAAAATAAAGAAAATTTCAAAATATAAATATAGCAAATAAAAATCGATTAAACTTATAATTTTAATAATACAAAGGAATATATGGATTCGTATTTCATTGCCCATAAACGTGAATCTGATGGCAAAGAACAATCCGTAAAAGAACATTTAATAGGTACATCCGAAGAAGCAAAACGATTTGCAGGAAAAATTGATCTTCCGGAAATCGGGGAACTGCTTGGGCTATTGCATGATCTGGGTAAATATAGTGAAGAATTTCAGAACTACATAAAGTCGGCAGTTGGTGTAATAAATCCCGACGAAGACGATTATGTCAATGCAAAAGATCTGAAAGGAAAAGTTGATCATTCTACCGCCGGGGCGCAACTTATTTGGCGTCAGTTGGCACTAACAGGAGATAAGAAACGGATAGTTAGCAAAGTTTTGGCTCTCTGCCTTGTTTCACATCACTCTGGCATGATTGATTTATTATCATCGCAAGGAAACCCAGTTTTTTCAAAGCGTATGGAAAAGCGTGACGCTTTGACCCATATAGACGAAGTATTGAAAAAAATTGACCCTTTAATTCTCGAAAACATTTCAAAGCTTTTAAATTCTCCAAAAATTACAGAAAAGCTACTAATAAAAATGAGTGACATCAAAGGGAAAAGCCAAAAGGTGCGCCTTTTCAAACTTGGCCAATTTATTAGAATACTTTACAGTTGCCTTATTGATGCGGACAGAACCAATACTATTAAATTTGAACGACCTAATACAATTACTGCATTTCAATCGGAGAACATGCCTGATTGGGGCAAACTTATTGAAAGACTTGAAAATCATTTAGCAAGTTTCAAAAAAGATGAAAAGATTGATGCTATTCGGACTGAAGTTTCTAAACATTGTTTAAAAGCCGCTGATCGCGAAAAAGGAATATTTACTTTAACGGTACCTACAGGTGGTGGAAAGACTCTTTCCAGCATGCGATTTGCCTTGCATCATGCCAAAAAGCATTCGCTTAATCGAATAATCTATGTAATTCCATTCACCACAATCATTGATCAAAATGCCGATGTAATACGGAAAATATTGGAACCGAAAACTGAGCGCTATTCTTCGATTGTATTAGAACACCATTCGAACTTAACACCGGATGAGGAATCTTGGCGTGGAAAAATACTCTCGGAAAATTGGGACGCTCCAGTCGTTTTTACAACAAGTGTTCAATTTCTTGAAGCGCTTTATAGCGGTGGAACTCGAAGTGTCCGCCGAATGCATCAATTAGCAAATGCTTTGATTATTTTTGATGAAATCCAATCATTACCGATAAAGTGTGTTCACCTTTTTAACAATTCAATCAATTTTCTTGTTGAATCCTGCAAAGCGAGCACTGTACTTTGCACAGCGACACAACCACTGCTCAATAAAGTTGATACTATTAAAGGGGCATGCGCAAATGACTTCTCAAATGAAATAATCCCCAATGTTCATGGACTTTTTAATGATCTTAACAATATGCGAAATATTTTAGTTAATGATAGTCGAAAGGTCGGTGATTGGTCTATTCCCGAAATAGTTGAAAAAGCTATAGTTGAAATGCACGATTCCGGTAGTTGTCTAATTGTAACAAATACGAAGAATGTTGCAAAATCTGTTTACATAGAGCTAAAAAGTAAAAACATTCAAATGGTATTTCATCTTAGTACTGATATGTGTTCTGCTCATCGCCTTAGAATTTTAGATAAAATTAGGAAATGTCTTGATGATGAAATTCAAATAATTTGCGTTAGCACACAATTAATTGAAGCGGGGGTCGATATTGATTTTGGGACAGTTATTCGATGCACAGCTGGGCTTGATTCAATTGCACAAGCGGCCGGTCGATGCAATCGAAATGCGAAAAGAAAATTCGGTCAAATATTCATTGTTACACCACAGGAAGAAAACCTTGACCGATTAAAAGATATTCAAGAAGGGAAAAAATCCGGTGAAAGAGTTTTGGGAGAATTTAAGAATGATCCGAAATCCTTAGGTAATCATCTGTTGAATCCCGCTGCAATGGAACGGTTTTATATGTACTACTTCTTTAACAGAAAAGGCGAAATGGATTACCCATTTCATGCAAATAGCGCAATAGGTATAAATCGCGATGATACACTTTTGTCACTTTTGTCGGACAATGAGAAAACAATTTGTGAGTATGCTCGAACCAATCCTCAAAAACCTTTAGAGGATAGAAACCTAAACCAATCATTTTCCACTGCCGGAAAAATATTCAAGGCAATTGATGCACCAACCTGCGGAATAATTGTACCATACCGAAAAATGGGGATATTAATAATTAATAAAATTTGTGCCGCCTTTGAACCCACAAAACAGTATAAACTCCTTAAACGTGCACAGCGTTATTCTGTCAATATTTATCCATGGCGATTTGATAAATTGTATGCTTCCGGAGCCCTCCGAGAAGCACAACCTGAAAGCGGAATTTATTACCTGGATAATCAATATTACGATGATAATTTCGGCATAAGCGATGAACCAGTCAATCCTCAAAAAACCTTAATTCTGTGAGGTAATATGACACCAAAAAATAGTATCGAGTTTAAAGTACGGGGGCGTTATGCGCTTTTTACCGACCCACTGACAAAAATCGGCGGTGAAAAGTGCTCATACCACATTCCCACCTATGAAGCACTTAAAGGTGTTGTTAAATCGATATATTGGAAACCTACCATAATCTGGTATATCGATAAAGTTCGAGTAATGAAAAGAATTCGTACCCAAACGAAAGGTGTTAAACCGTTAAAAATAAGTGGCGGTAATGACCTTTCAATTTACACGTTTCTTGTAGATGTAGAATACCAATTATTGGCTCATTTTGAATGGAACCAGCATAGACCTGAATTAAAAAACGACCAAGTCGATGGCAAACATTTCAGCATTGCCAAAAGGATGGTTGAGCGAGGAGGTAGACAAGATATATTTCTCGGAACTCGAGATTGTCAAGGCTATGTTGAGTCATGTGATTTTGGATCAGGTGAAGGTGAATATGATAATGCCGGAGAACTTACCTATAGCTTAATGTTTCACGGGTTTGATTATCCGGATGAAACCGGCCAGAACGAGTTTTCGAGCCGTTTTTGGAGTCCAACAATGAAAAATGGAATAATTGAATTCGAGCGACCGGAAGATTGTAAAATCCGTAAATTTATTCGTGAAATGACGCCTAAAGAATTTGAACAAGATAATAATTTGCTTGGATGTGAAAAAGAGGAGGCGTTATTATGAGCTGGATAAAAGATCTTTACGATACATATGAATCCAGTATTAAAAATCCTGAATTCTCTTTAGGTGAAAAACCACTCTTACCAATTAACCATACGCTTAAACAAGCGCATGTAGAAATATATCTCGATAAAGATGGTCAATTTTTAAAAAACAGGGCGAAAGTAATTCCAAAATTGGAAACAATAATACCTGCGACGGAAAAATCTTCGACTCGAACAACTAATAATGAGCCACATCCATTATGTGACAAAGTGCAATATTGTGCAAAGGATTATGCTGCTTATGGTGGACTAAAGAAACCGTATTTTCAGTCGTATTTAAATCAAATAGAAACCTGGTGTAAATCTGACTTCTCACATCCAGCAATTGAAGCAGTTTATAATTATGTCAAAAAAGGAACATTAGTTGCTGATTTGATAGGAGAAAAGATCTTGCACGTCGGTGAAGATGGCAAATTACTTTCGGAATGGAAATCAGAATTGCCCAAACCGGAAATCTTCAAATACATTACTCAAGACCAAGGCGATGCATTTATTCGGTGGGTAGTAGAAATACCTGGTATGCTACAATCTGAATGCTGGACCGACATCACACTTTATGAAGCATGGAATGGTTTTGTAACAAGTAAGGACTCAATTAAAGGTTTATGTATGCAAAGTGGAAATGAATCTTCTTTAGCAACAAAGCATCCCGCACGTTTGCGACATAGTGCCGATGGCGCAAAATTGATTTCTTCAAATGACTTGGGAGGGTATACCTTTTTAGGACGATTCCTAAATGCAAATGAGGCTGCTGGGGTAAGTTCGGAAACAACTCAAAAAGCTCATAGCGCACTTCGCTGGCTTATAGGGCGTAAACAAGCATTTAGGAATGGCGATCAGGTTATAGTTTCATGGGCAGTAACGGGCGAAAGTGTTCCTGAAATTTTGTTAAATACTTTCGATCTTTTCGCTGATGAAAATGAAACGACCGAAACGCCTTTGCCAATTATAAGTGACATTGGTCAAGCATTCTCACAACACCTTAAAAAATATATTGCAGGATATTCTGTAAAACTTGGCGAGACAAATAAAATTGTCATACTTGGTCTTGACTCTGCATCTCCTGGCCGTCTCGCAATTACTTTCTATAGAGAACTTACAGGTTCGGAATTTCTTGGTCGGATAGAAAAATGGCATTCTGACCTAGCGTGGAAGCAAAGAATTTCTATAGAGGATGATACTGGAAAAAAGAAAGGAATGAAAACCATTTGGCCTGTTTGTGCTCCTGCACCTAAGGATATTGCACAAGCTTCATATGGATTACGAATTGATGAAAAACTTAAAAAAGCAACTGTCGAGCGACTTTTGCCATGCATAGTAGACAATTTGCCTTTACCTATTGATCTTGTAGATTCAACCGTTCGACGAGCATGTAACCGGGTAAATTTTAAAAAACAATGGGAATGGGAAGTTGTTCTCGGTATAGCCTGTTCACTATACAAAGGATATTATCTTAGAAACCCTAATGGAAAAAGGAGCTATTCTATGGCGCTTGAACCTGAATGTAAAAATAGAGATTACTTATTTGGGAGGCTGCTTGCTGCTGCCGATGGCCTTGAAAAATATGCTTTAGATTTTGAGAAAACCGGCCCCAAAGAAGATACCCGGCAAACCAACGCCGCAAGATTTATGCAGCAATTTGCGATTAAGCCGTGCAGTACTTGGAAAAATATTTATTTAGCATTGCAACCATATATTGCCAAGTTAGGAAACCGTGCAGGAAAATATTGCAGAACAATTACAGAAGTAACTGATAGTTTTTTGCATGATGATTTTGTATCTCCAAAACCTTTGTCTGGCGAATTTCTTTTAGGTTACCATTGCCAAAGACAGGCTTTTTTTGACAATAATAAAAAGACAAATGAAACTGAATTAACAAATCTATAACCAAAATGTTTTACTAAAGGAGCATCTATTATGATAACTCTCCAAAATAAAATCGATTTCGCAGTAATTATTCAGGTCAAAAACGCAAACCCAAACGGTGATCCCTTAAATGGCAATAGACCACGTACCGATTATGAAGGACGAGGTGAAATTTCTGATGTCTGCATAAAGCGAAAAATCAGAGACAGGCTAATGGAAGCTGGGAAAAAAATATATGTTCAATCGGATGACCGAAAACTTGATGATGCTACAAGTTTAAAAGACCGGGCAGAAAAAGCCCTTGGTAAAGACCTTGGGGGAAACCAGACGGTTGAAAAGGCTTGCGCTGAATGGTTGGATGTTCGTGCTTTCGGTCAGCTGTTTGCATTTAGTGGTAAAAAAAGTAAAACCGGTGATGGGGATGATGCGAGCGGGAAATCTGTACCTATTCGTGGGCCTGTTTCCATACAACATGCATTTAGCATTGACACAGTGAGTCTTACAAGTACTCAAATAACAAAAAGCGTAAATAGTGAAAATGAAAAAGATGGTGGTCGTGGTTCCGACACAATGGGAATGAAGCATCGTGTTGACAACGGCATATATGTTTTTTATGGAAGCATGAACCCGCAACTTGCACAAAAAACGAAATTCAGTGATGAAGATGCAAAAGCAATCAAACAAGTTTTGCCAAAGCTTTTTGAGAATGATGCTTCCTCCGCACGTCCAGAAGGAAGCATGCAAGTGTTAAAGGTTCTTTGGTGGGAGCAACAAGGATCTGGAAAATATTCTTCTGCAAAAGTACATGGTTCATTAAAGGTTGAATCGGAAGGTACTTATAAATTAACAAATTTTGAAAACTTGAAACCGGAAGAAATTAACGGATTCTAATCCGCAAAGGCGGCTAAAATTCCCCCGGCCCCTCTTCTCCATCTCCGGGAGAAGGGGGCCGGGGTTTTGCTTTGGCAATACGCCTTCAGAAAGGATGCCCTTTCATGGCAGATAAAAGAGAAACGCCATTGTCCGATGACTCATTAAAAATCGCGGTAATCAAAGGAAAAGAAATCCGTAAGACCATCTTCAATAACGAATGGTGGTTTGTTGTGAATGACGTTGTCCAAGCTCTTACGGATACTCCGGATCCAAAAGATTATATCCGTAAAATGCGTGATCGTGATGAAGACCTTGGCAAAGGGTGGGGACAAATTGTCACCCCCCTTTCAGTTCAAACTTCAGGAGGCTCGCAAAATTTAAATTGCGCCAATACCGAAGGCATTTTCCGCATCATTCAATCCATCCCATCACCAAAAGCTGAACCGTTCAAGCGCTGGCTGGCAAAGGTCGGCTATGAGCGGATTCAGGAAATAGAAGATCCCGAACTTGCAATAAAGCGCACTAAGGCCACCTATCGAATAAAAGGCTACAGTGACGAATGGATCGAAAAAAGAATTCGCGGAATAGAAGTTCGGAAGAACTTGACCAATGAATGGAAGAAGCGGGGCATAAAAGATGAGGTCGAATATTCCATTCTTACGTCGGAAATCAGCAAAGCCGCATTTGGGCTTACGCCGGAACAATACAAAAAGCACAAGGGCCTTAAAAAACCAACGGAAAATTTACGCGATCACATGACCGATTTGGAATTGATTTTCAATATGCTGGGAGAAGCCGCAACCACGGAAATAACCCAAAAGAAGGACATTGTAGGTTTTAACCCTGCCAAGAAAGCCGCCAATGAAGGCGGAACGGTTGCGGGCAACGCAAGAAAAGACCTTGAAAAGCGTTCGGGAAGGAAGGTTGTGTCAGCAATCAATTATAAGGAACTGTCTGAAAAAAAGGTGCGAAAGATGCTTGAGTCGTAATCTGTCGGAGAAAAATGAAGGATTCTTAAAATGCAAAACTTTGAACAACTGGCAACGATAATCGGGCAATTGCACACGTCATTACGCGGTGCGGCTGCTGCCTCAGTCAACCGGATGATGACCATGCGCAACTGGATGATCGGCATGTACATTGTTGAATATGAACAGAAGGGTAGTGATAGAGCAAAATATGGTACGGGTTTGTTGATTACTTTGGCCCAAAATCTGAAAGCAAAAGGGGTAAAAGGAAGCTCTGTTGCTGCATTACGAAATTACCGCCAATTTTACAATAGCTATGCACAATTTCGCAATTGCATAATGAATGAAGCTCGACAGCTTTCATTGTTTCCAATTCAACAGCAGCCTGCTGTTGAATTGGATGGACATAAAAATCAATTAGTTAGCGAACTTTCCCCAAAGTCTGACGCTCTCTTAAAATATTTTTCTTTCACACATTTCGTTGAATTGATGCGTCTTGAAGATCCGCTTAAACGTGCCTTTTATGAAATTGAAGGAATCAAAGGTTGCTGGAGCGTTCCGCAGCTCAAGCGTCAAATAGAAAGTTTATTATTTGAACGAACTGGACTTTCCACCAACAAAAAAGGCATGGTTGAAACTGCCCATTCCCAAAATGTTCCGGCAAGCATCGATGACATTTTTCGGGACCCCTATATTCTTGAATTTACAGGATTGCCTGAACGGTATGAATATAGTGAATCCGATCTTGAAACCGCACTCATTGGTCATATCCAGTCGTTTTTGTTAGAACTGGGCAAGGGGTTTTGTTTTGAGGCCCGGCAAAAAAGGATAACGCTTGACAATGAGCATGATCGGATTGACTTGGTGTTCTATCATCGGATTCTTCGATGCCATGTACTTATTGACCTTAAGGTTCGGAAGTTCCAGCATGGCGACGCCGGACAGATGAATTTTTATCTCAATTATTACCGTGAAAACGAAATGGCCGAAGGTGACAACCCGCCGATAGGCTTAATTTTATGTACCGACCGCAACGAGACCCGTGTAAAATATGCAACGACCGGGATGGACAATCAACTGTTCGTGTCGAAATACTTGACGGCGCTTCCGTCTGAAGAACAGATACAAAAATTTCTTGAAACCGACCGGGGACGTACGGAAAATGTTTTGCGGGAAAAAGCTGGTGTTGAATACCGGTAAATAAATGACCCTCTCCCACAAGGAGAGGGGAATAAAAGGCGTGGGATAAATGCCGTTGAGGAATGTGGGAAAAAGAAAATCTGTAAAATTCTATTTCTTACCCCTCTCCTTGTTGGAGAGGGGCGGCTTGGTCCCTGAGCGAAGCCGAAGGGAAAGGCCGGGGTGAGGTAAAATGTACTCCGAAGACGATCTACTCATGCTCTCCGCGCTCCAGCACATTGCTTTCTGTGAACGTCAATGCGCGCTTATCCACATTGAACAAGTTTGGAAGGAAAACCGCCTGACCGCGCAAGGCCGCCTCATGCATGAGCGCGTGCATGGGCAGGAAAATGAAACGCGCGGCGATATCCGAAGCGTGCGGGGTTTGCGGCTTCGCTCGCTTGAACTCGGCATTGCGGGAGTTGCCGATTTGGTGGAATTTCACCGATGCACTGAAGCGGAAGCAGGCATCACTTTAGCAGGTGCAAAGGGAAAATGGCGAGTCTTTCCCGTTGAATATAAACGAGGAAAACCAAAAAAGGACCGCTGCGATGAAGTTCAATTATGCGCTCAAGCCATGTGCCTCGAAGAAATGCTGACAACGGAAATAATGACAGGTGCGCTATATTACGGCGCTCAGCATAAACGGCATGATGTAGAATTCGATCTAAGTTTACGCAATGAAACGATAAACGCCGCCCAGCGGTTGCATGTTCTTGTTGAAAGCGGAACAACCCCGCCCGCAAAGTACGAAAAAAAGTGCGATAGCTGTTCCATGGAAGATCTCTGCTGTCCACATTTATCGGAAAAGAATGAATCCGTGCATGAATATGTTAGGCGAATGACCGAAGATGAAGAAATGGCTGAAGCATGAAAGGGAGATATAGGTATGCGGCACCTGCTTAATACTCTTTACGTAACCACACAAGGATCATATATTGCGCGAGAAGGCGAAACGCTTATTATTCGGGTGGAGCATGAAATAAAAGCGCGGTTTCCAGTGTTGCAGCTCGAAGGCTTGGTATGTTTCGGCCAAGTATCGGTAAGCCCTCCGGCGTTTGAACTATGTTCGGAAAACGGAATCGGCGTTGCGTTTCTCAGCGACCAGGGACGATTTATCGCCCGGGTAAACGGGCCGGTTTCCGGCAATGTGCTTTTGCGCAAAGCGCAATACCGGAAATCCGACAATTTAGAGGAATCCGCCGGAATTGCCCGAATGGTGTTGACCGGGAAAATAGCCAATTGCAGAAGCGTGCTCATGCGCGCGGCACGCGAGCGCGAAGACGATGAAGGCAAGGTAATACTTGTTTCCGCGGCAAAATCGCTGTCGCGCATACTTCGGAGCATCGCGAATGTGCCGGATTTGGACGGCCTGCGCGGCAAAGAAGGTGAGGCGTCGGCAATTTACTTCGCGGTGTTCGACCATTTAATTTTATGCAACAAGGACGATTTCTTTTTTCGCGGTCGTTCCCGGCGTCCGCCGCTTGACAATGTCAATGCGCTTTTATCGTTTATCTATACGCTGCTTGCGCACGACATGACTTCGGCGCTGGAATCCGTCGGGCTTGATCCAGCCGTGGGGTATTTGCATCGCGACAGGCCCGGCAGGCCGTCGCTTGCTCTTGACTTAATGGAGGAACTCCGCCCTGCTTTGGCGGACCGCCTTGCCCTGTCGCTCATTAATAGACAGCAAGTGCAGCCTAAGGGATTTGAGCGTACCGAAAACGGCGGCGTGCTCATGACCCCGGAAACCCGAAAAATCGTATTGGTCAGTTGGCAAGAACGCAAACAGGAAGAAATAACCCATCCTTTTACCAATGAAAAGATAAAAATCGGACTGCTTCCCTATGTTCAGGCTAGGTTGCTTGCCCGGCACTTGCGTGGCGATATAGAAGCGTATCCGCCATTTTTCTGGAAATAGCTTTGCAGAAAGGAATAGCCTATGATGGTGCTCGTTACATACGACGTTAAAACGGATTCATTAGGCGGGTCGCGCCGGTTGCGTAATGTTGCCAAGGCTTGTAAGAACCATGGACAGCGCGTCCAATATTCCGTTTTTGAATGCGTGGTTGATCCGGCCAAATGGGTAACACTTAAGGCAACTCTGGAAGACATTATTGATCCGGAGCTCGATAGTCTGAGATATTATTTTCTTGGCGCAAATTGGAAAAACAGAATCGAACATGTGGGCGCAAAGAAGGCGTATGATCCCGAGGGCGCAATGATTTTTTGATGCGAATATATCGCGCGAACCTCCGGGTAACATTGGTTCATAGGTGGTTTCGCACTTTTTGCAAGACTTTGCTGTTTTTGTAGTTACGAAAATTAAATTTGATTTTGTCAATTTGGGAGAGCATCGGTTCGATTGGGTCCGCGCAATTGATAGTCTAACTGAATATCTTTAAATGAGTTAGATAGTGTACTGTCGCGCCCCACGTGGGCGCGTGGATTGAAACAAGCCAATCAGATACGGCAACGAGCTTTTTTACGTCGCGCCCCACGTGGGCGCGTGGATTGAAACTGGTTTAAAGCTCCCCTATGTTCTGTTCTTTTCTCGTCGCGCCCCACGTGGGCGCGTGGATTGAAACTTGGCATTGGAACAATCTATTGCCCATACCGTGGTCGCGCCCCACGTGGGCGCGTGGATTGAAACAGTGATCCGGCGAGGGCGATTTACGAGCGTTCAGGCGTCGCGCCCCACGTGGGCGCGTGGATTGAAACGTGCCGGACCTTGTCGACCGTACGAGTGAAACCGTCGCGCCCCACGTGGGCGCGTGGATTGAAACAGGTCACCCGCCGCCAGATCCCCGAGCGCTCCCGTCGCGCCCCACGTGGGCGCGTGGATTGAAACCTCCCCTATGAAATGATCTCGGGAGCGGAGATGCCGTCGCGCCCCACGTGGGCGCGTGGATTGAAACGACAACCAGTTCATCGTACCGTTTTGATGCCGCCGTCGCGCCCCACGTGGGCGCGTGGATTGAAACAAAGCGCTAAAATAGAAGGCTTGAAAAACGTGAGTCGCGCCCCACGTGGGCGCGTGGATTGAAACAAATAACTTTGCATTGTGGTAGCAGACACATCTAAGTCGCGCCCCACGTGGGCGCGTGGATTGAAACATCCTGTAGCGCACCGGGACGGTAAAGCAAAGGCGTCGCGCCCCACGTGGGCGCGTGGATTGAAACTCCTATGTTTGATTGTTTATGGTGATCGTTTTTTGTCGCGCCCCACGTGGGCGCGTGGATTGAAACACCTACAATATGTTTCTCAAACGCCGCTTGTACTAAGTCGCGCCCCACGTGGGCGCGTGGATTGAAACAAAAACTCGCGGTCGAAATTGAAGGGGGAGCCTATGTCGCGCCCCACGTGGGCGCGTGGATTGAAACGATTACCTTAAACCCGAGAGCTTTTGCAACCTTGTGTCGCGCCCCACGTGGGCGCGTGGATTGAAACAGCGAACGAAATCACTGTATAACCACCAATTTTAGTCGCGCCCCACGTGGGCGCGTGGATTGAAACACAAAGTTTTTAGGAAAAAAGGCCGCGACTTCTTCGGTCGCGCCCCACGTGGGCGCGTGGATTGAAACACATTTGCATGCATATACACATAGAAAAAACTAAGTCGCACCCCGCGTGGGGGTGTTTCTCAAATGTTTTATAAGTTTTAATTTATTTTATCTTATGGAATCGGCCCCGCCAAAGCCTTCGGCTGCGGCCTGCTCCTTGTAAAGCCTATTTAAACCGAAACGTGGAGGTCAAATTCAACCTCACCCCGGCCTTTGGCCACCCCTCTTCCACAAGGAGAGGGGGAATAAAAGCGAAAGTGTGATATGAGGCATGATTATGACCTCACCCTTTGTCTCTCTCCCATCAGGAGAGGGAATTAAAAAGCGTGGGATAAACGCCGTTGAGGAATGTGGAAAAAAGAAAATCTGAAAAATTCTATTTCTTATCCCTCTCCTTGTGGGAGAGGGGGCAGGGGTGAGGTCGGATTTATGAAAATGTCAAGTGGCGTAATCAGATTACAAAATGTTACCGAAGAGAAATTATCAGATGCGCGAGATTTACGGCAAAACATGACCACAGCCGAGCAAATATTATGGGAAAGTTTGCGTAATAGAAAATGTGGTGGGTTCAAGTTTAGGCGGCAACAAGTTATTGAAGGTTTTGTTGCGGATTTTTATTGTGAAATGGCAAAGCTTGTTGTTGAGGCAGACGGCGTAATTCATTCGGACGAAAATCAAAAAGAAATCGATGAACATCGGGAAAAAGTTTTTAAACTACGCAGCATTAAAACAATCAGGTTTCCGAATGATATGGTTCAAAATAATCTGAATGAGGTATTGGCAACTATAGAATTAACCTGCAAACAGAGGATATAATTTTACCCCTCTCTTCGTGGGAGAGGGCGGCCGAAGGCCGGGGTGAGGTAACATGTACTCCGAATCCGATCTTCTCATGCTTTCCGCGCTTCAGCACATTGCTTTTTGCGAACGTCAATGTGCGCTTATCCATTAAGAAAGAACTTAGTATGTTCCCCCACGAATGCGGGGATGCTCTACGGTTCGACAGGCTCACCGTGACAACGGGTCCATGTGGATTGAAACCACAAGGAGCCCCCTGATTCAAATGGGCTTTGCATTGATCAAGCGACTCTCTCCATCGCCTTGAGGATGGTTTCGCGGGCTATTCCCGCCAATTGCTCTTTATCAAGAACAACTCCCTCATGCGGGTTAAGCGGAGCGCCGATCACGAGCCGCACCGCCGCCGGGGAAATGCGGTAGGATTCCTTGCGCTGGACTTCGCGCGTCCCGCAAATCGCCACGGGCACGACCGGTACGCCCGACTCAAGGGCCAGGGTAAAGCTCGCGCGCTTGAATTCCCCCACTTTCCCGGAGGCGCTACGCGTGCCTTCCGGAAAAAGGACCAGAGATATGTTGTTTTTTTTAAGCACCGATACTCCGCGCGTAATGGATTTCCTGGCTTTCCGCGGATTTGAGCGATCGATGTTGATGCAGCCTATGGCCTTCATGCCCCAACCGAAGAACGGAATTCTGAATAGCTCCTTTTTAGCGATGAAACTCAGCATCGATCCCAATCCGGCGTACAGCACGGGGATGTCGAAATACCCCTGATGGTTCGCCACGAACACGTAATTTTTGTTCTTGTCAATGTTCTCGGCGCCTTCGACCGTAAGTTTCACTCCGGTGACGAACATCAGGTTCAGGCTCCATTGCCGCGCCACGGACCGCGCTTTGTTCCGGGAAAAAACGCCCACGATCATCGCCGTAAAACCATACGCTATTGCGCTCACAATCGTCCACGCGATGACGAACCCGTTGCGGATAATCGCGGCCGCGGCCCTTACGCCGCCGATTTGCCGATCCATACGTTTTCCTTTCCCACTTTACCGCGAAGCGTCTCAAGCGCCTCCCGGGCCGGATTCATCTGGACGTTTTTCGCCTTTATCCGGTATTCGTTGTTCTCCTCGGTGGCGAGGTGGATGATCAGCGCGCAGGGGCCTTGCGTGTGCGCGCAGGCGTCGTACACTTCGCGGACGAAGGACTCTTCCAACCCCCTCGTCCGTAAACGCACATGGATGCTTTTAGTCAATTTTTCCCTGGTTTCCGAAAGCGCAATGACCTTGTCCACGCGCAGTTTCGGCTTTTTGTCCCCTTCACGCACCGATACCTGGCCGTGCACAAGGACCATGGAGTCGGCGGCCAACAGGTGCCGGTATTTTTCATAGGCGTCGCCGAACACCAGAAGCTCCATGGACCCGCCGAAATCCTCGATCATTAAAAACGCCATGGGTTTTCCGTCGCGCTGCATGTGCGTCTTGACGTTGGTAATAATGCCGCCCACGGTAAGCGGCGTCCCCTCCTTCAACTTCTCCACCGCCTCGCCCCGAAGCGACACGTCGGCAAAGCCGCGAATTTCGTCCTCGAAGCGCATGAGCGGATGTCCGCTTACGTAAAAATTGAGAACCTCTTTTTCCTTCGCCAAGAGCTCGTTATAAGGCCATGGCTCGACCGCGGCAAGCTGCGGCTGCGCCATGGACTTGACGGCGGCGCCCCCTTCGCCCCCCGAGTCGAAGAGGCTGGTCTGTCCCGACACTCTATCCTTTTGAAAACCGACGCCGTAATCGACGGCCTTGTCGATGGAGGCGAACAATTGCGCGCGGGTACCCCGCAGGCCGTCCAGCGCTCCCGCGTATGCCAGCGACTCAAGGCATTTTTTGTTGACAAGACGCAAATCGACCGAGGCGCATAAATCAAAGAGGCTTTCGAACCGGCCCTTTTCGGCGCGGGCCGCAAGAATGGATTCGGCGGACTTTCCCACGTTTTTAATGGCGCCGAGTCCCAGGCGGATAGAACCGTCGTCGATGCCGCATTCGTATTCGCTCGCATTGACATCCGGCGGCAGGATGCGAATACCCATGCGCTCGGCCTCGTTTTTAATGACGAGCAGGTCGTCCTGGTCGTCGAGCACCGAGGAAAGGTTGGCGGTCATGAATTCCAGGGGATAGTTCGCCTTGAGATAGGCCGACTGGTACGCCACGTGCGCGTAAACCGTGGCATGGGCCTTGTTGAACCCGTATTCGGCGAATTTGGCCATCCGGTCGAATACTTCCTGAGCGGTCTTCTTATCGACCTTTCGTTTTTCCGCGCCTTCCATGAACTTGATGCGCATGGTCTCCATTTTCGCCGCGTCCTTTTTTCCCATCGCCTTTCGAAGGATGTCGGCTTGCCCTAATGTAAACCCACCCATTTCCTGGGCGATGCGCATCACCTGTTCCTGATATGTAATGACGCCGTAGGTGATTTTAAGGACGGCCTCAAGCATGGGATGCTTGTATTCGACCTTTTCCCTGCCGTGTTTGCGATGAATGTAGACGGGGATGTCTTCCATGGGACCCGGCCGGTACAGGGCGTTCATGGCGATGAGATCGTCGATGCCCTCGGGTTTGAGTTTGCGCAAGTTGTCCTGCATACCTTGCGATTCGAACTGGAAGATGCCCACGGTCTCTCCCCTGCCCATGAGTTCGCAGGTTTTCCGGTCTCCGTCGGGCAATCGCCATAAATCAATGGCGACGCCGTGGTTTTTCAGGATGAGCCGCAAGGTATCCTGCAGCACGGTAAGTGTGCGCAGTCCCAAAAAGTCCATTTTTATGAGACCGACCTCTTCAACGTATTTCATGTCGTATTGGGTAATGACGATGTCGGAATCGGGTTGCTTGAACAGCGGCGCCCAGTTGACGACGCTGCCCGGCGCTATAATGACGCCGCCCGCGTGCATGCCCGCTTGCCGGGCAAGACCCTCAAGAACCTTCGCGTGCTTGAACAGTTCCCCGTACTGGGGATTGCCCTTGATGGTTTGGGCCAATTCCCCGTTGCAGGCAATGGAGGTTTCAATATCCTTGTCGACCATTCCCGCCAGTTTTGACGCTTCCGCGACCGAAATGCCCATGACCCGCGCGACATCCCTGACCACCATTTTGGCCTTCATACGGCCGAAATTAATGATTTGGGCAACGGAGTCACGGCCGTATTTTTCGATGACGTAATCAATGATTTTATAACGGTCCCTGTCGGCGAAGTCTATGTCCGCATCGGGCATGGATACGCGTTCGGGATTTAGGAACCTCTCGAAAAGAAGGTCGAATTTGATGGGGTCAACGCTGGTGATTCCCGTTGCGTAGGCCACGAGACTTCCCGCGGCCGAACCCCTGCAACCGGTCATGACCTCCTTCTTGGCCGCGGCCTCGACAAAATCGCGCACGACCAGGAAATAGCCTTCAAACCCCATTTTGCAGATGACGTCAAGTTCATACTGCAACCGCTCCTCGATGCCCGGCGTGACATGCGCGTATTTTTCTTTCACGCCTTTTTTCGCGAGGTGCTGGAGGTAATCGGCCTCCGAGGTAAACCCTTCGGGAAACCCCGGCTTGGGTAGTTGCGGCTTGGCCTTGATTTCCACATTGCAGCGCTGGGCTATCGCGAGCGTATTATCGAGCGCCTCGGGCAAATCGGGAAAAAGCGTCGCCATTTCCTGGGGCGATTTGAAGTAAATTTGGTCGGAACCGAATTTGTAACGCTTGGGATCGGCCATGGTGGTCTGGGTCTGGATGCACAGCAGCACCTCATGGGACGCCGCGTCCTCGCGGTTAAGGTAATGCGCGTCGTTGGTGACGATAAACGGCACACCCATGGCCTTGCCGAGTTTTATCATTTCGTCAAAAGCCACCATTTCCTCGTCGATGCCGTGGTTCTGCAGCTCGAAGTAAAAATTGCCCTCGCCGAAAATGTCGAGGTACTCGGCGGCAATCGCCCTGGCCTTGTCCGTCTTCCCCTCAAGTAAAGCGCGGGGGATGGCCCCGCCCACGCACGCCGAAGATCCTATGAGCCCTTCGCTGTGGCGCCGAAGGACTTCCATATCGATGCGGGGCTTATAGTAGAAGCCTTCAAGGTATCCGATGGTGGAAAGCTTGAGGAGGTTTTTATAGCCTTCGTTGTTGCGCGCTAAAAGGATGAGATGGTGGTAGGACCCCTCCCCGGCGGACTTTGTTTTTTCAAGACGCGACTGAGGCGCCACGTAGGCTTCGAAGCCGATGACCGGCTTGATCCCGGCGTTGAGGCAGGCGTTATAAAATTCCACCACGCCGAACATGCCGCCGTGATCGGTAATGGCGAGGGCCGGCATGCCGAATTCCTTCGCTTTCGCGACGAGATCCTTTATCCGGATCGCGCCGTCGAGAAAACTATATTCCGTGTGATTGTGCAAGTGCACGAAATTGCTGATTTTAGCCATCGCCGGATTCCACTCCGATTTTCTTGATTTTAGCGAGCATAAACGACTTTTTCGCGTTTGTCTTCCCGCTCTGCGCCTCTATCTGAGGTTCAAGGCCCTTTTTATACGTCAAAGGACGGATGACGTAAGTCCCTTTTCGCAGGCCGGGGCTGCCGGCATAATCGATGCGTACGCGATTGCCCATGAGCAACGCGTAATCGATGACGTGCATGAGTTCGGTGAGTTCAAGGGCCTTGAGATGCGCGCTGTATTTGCCTTGTTTTACGATGATCGGGGCGGATGGCTCCTTTATTTCAAAATCGACAACGGGCGTCAGCCGGGCAACCGGAGTTGCGTCCATATACCCGTCAACGGCGGCATTTATCGGCAACGCCTCATGTTCGCGCTTCAGCGATGGACGCGGATCAAATCCCATGGCAAGAAGCGTTTTTGCAACGATATCCTCTTTCCCCTCGATGACCCTGAAAACCCCATCCGCCCGGATGCGCTCGATGCAGCAGCCTAGCGTCGCGTATTCGGAAAGCTGCTTGGTTACCTTTGCCTCGGCCGAAACGACAATGGAGCCGGTAATGAAGGATACTCTGGCGAACTCGCGGATCCATTCCCGAACGGTTTCGGTCACGTTAGCCGGCGCCCCCCATTCAGCGAGCTTGCCGAGGAGTTGCTCGCCGGCAATCCCTTCGCTGAGCGAATTGCAGACCACATCCTTGGCGACCGTTCCCCGGTAAACGGTATCAAGCAAACCAAAACTGCCGACCTTTGAAAACCAATACAGGTGGTCGGGAGAGGTTTCCTGCGGAAGCATTGCCGAGAAATCGGCCTGCAGCATCACGGGACGCTGCGACAACCGCTTGGGCGCCGTTGGAACCGCCCCATGCTGTTTGGAACGGGTATAGACGCAGTCGTTGCCGCTACGGTAGAAATCGATGAGTCCGCAGTAGGCGAGCATTTTAAAATGCGCGTTCGCATCGTCCTTACGCGTTTCCCCGAACGCCTTCGCGGAAAGCCAGGGTTTTCCCGGCTTGAAAAGCATTTCCTCGATCATGTTTTTGTTCCAAAGGGGATACGAGGAAAAAGCGAAGTCCACGATCTCCGCGTACCTGGCCTCAATCGGCTCCAAAAGCCAGGCGCACATCCGCTGGTGGGAGGCGATGGAAGCGTCCTGGCCGAGTAAAAGCCCTCTTTTAACCGCATAGCCCAAGGCAACCGAGACCGGACTCAGATCCTTGCGTCCGGTATCGAACAAGGAATGCGCGCCGTATAAAAGCTTCGTAATGTTGACATTAGATATTTTGCTGAGGCTTCCGGATTTTGTCTTCAGGAGCTTGCCCTGGGAGGCGAGCGCGACGACCACGCTGACGTCGTTGAGGCAAAGGTAGGGTGAAAACGCGAGCGCTTCCTTTTCCGGCTGGATCTGGGTTCTCTTCATGATCACCTGCGCGCAGGTTTTTCGCAGGCCGGGTTCAAATTCCTCAAAACCGGCGTAGAACATGGCGCCCTGGGAATCCCTGCCGGCATAGACGAGAAAAGAACGCACCAGTTCGTCGTCAAAGCCTTCACCACTAGTAGTATTCGGTTGAAGATAGCCTTGAGCCTCAAGAAGGTCACCGGCGTCTTGCATAATGGCCATTGAGGGGTCGAAGCGCATATTCTTGAAAGGCGCCCCGCCTGCGCCATAAAGGTACGCCAGACTGCATGTGTATTGCGCTTCCGGAGACAGCGTGGAAAAAATGGCGAGCAGATTTTTTTCCATGGAAAAATGCGCGGCTATTTCCTTGACCATGGAAGCTGAAATAATTTTTCGAGGCGTGGCCAATCGCTTCACGAACCGCTCGAATACGAGGTCGGCGGGCAAGAGATTGATATAGTCGCTGAAAGTGAACGGTTCGGTTCCACTCATGAACATATCGGTCATGCGCCTTCATTAAAGAAATCGAGACACTGAGGTTACTCGCCAAAATACCGGGGCTGATTTATAAAAAATACATGCTGGAAGGGTTCGGATGAGGGGATAAGTCCCTTGACGGTCTTGCGTGAGGCGCTATCTGCTGTTGAAGGAGAACCGCAGAAAAAGACTGTGGGTGGCTACGTCGACGCCGATTTGCTGCTTAATTTTACGTATCAATTGGTATTGAAACATATAGTCTAGTGTCACGGACCGGGTTAGAGTCCAGCTTATGGTGGAATTTACGTCAAAATTAGGTATAACCATATGTTTATTAATAAGCGGGTCCACGGGAATAATCATTTTAAAATCCCCACGCGCGATTCCCAGATTGCCGGCTCGCAGGTTTAGCGCGAGTCCGAATTCGGGTCCGTAGCTTTTTAAATCCATGTCCTCCGATTGCTGTAAAATGATATGCGTACGCTTTAAGGCGGAATCCAGTTGCGCGGTATCCGCCGAAGTAATTTTATAAGAAGCAATCGCTGAGGAAGAGTCCTGAAGGATAATCTGGCTCCATTGGTTGGTCTGGGAATATCCGATGCCAACCCTGAACTTGGCGTCGTAATTGTCCTGCGATACGACATCGATATTGGCGCCGATTCCGGCTTCAAACGTGACCGGGGAAAACGCCGGTTTTGTTCTTTTTGACAAGGTTTTATCGTCGATTTCATCAACCGACGAGTCCGGACGAAGCATGATGAAATAATGATTGAAGTCGTTTTTATCAAACTGTTTGTATACCGGAAAGATCTCCATTTGCAATTGGGTTCTTACATAGGGCCCAAGCCATGGAAAAAAAACACGCCAGATCCATAGCGATGTCAATCGAAAAACATCGACCGGGTAATTGATATTTGACGGGTTTAAATCGGAAAAGTTCAATCCTTCATTCCAAAAAACGTTGGTTTCCCAGTCATTGGAGCCCTTTTTGTAAATAAGATCGAACAGCGTCAGGAATGATATATTCGTCACATTGCTTGAATTGCTCGGTGGTGTTTTATTAATGGTGGAATTGAACGTGATGGTTCCGCCCACGTTGAGATTGCGGTTCCAATTCGACTTCCGACGGGCCGATAGGGCGCCGGTATTCACCACACCGCCGCCAATGATCTGGTCCTTTTGGTTTTCGATAATGATCACGCGCACGAATTCGCCGGGAATGAGGCGAACGGTTATGAAATTGGTCAGCGTGTTATAGCCGCCGCCCGCAGTGAATATTTTATAAAGACCCGGTTTGAGAATCCATGTTTTTATCCGTTCCCCTAGCGTATAATCCCGGCCATAACTCCGGCCATAGGCCTCTAATTCGTCGATACGCGCCAATTCATAGGGTCCGCGAAATGGTATATTGTTGCTGTCTACGGCGTCCACGGTCAACCCGCACCAGTCGGGTATCAGCGGCGCGACTTTCCCTTCCTCCACGGTTATTTTTTTTACGATTCGCTGGTTGATCGACCCGCTTCCCAGCACCACGGAATAATCGCCCGGCAACGTGGTATATTTTTTACCCGTTTCTCCCCATTTATATAGTTTGCCGCCGGGTTCATTGATCTGTACCGTCGGTTCCAGGGCGGGATCGGAAAACCGGGGAATATAGATGGCTCCCTTGCCAACCGGAACCATCGTGGCGTCCTCCTCGATTTGCTGGGCAAGCGAGGGCGCGTCCCACGTTTTCATGGCGGTCTCAAGCCACAGCGGCGAATGGGGAGAGGCGGAGGGCGGCGCAAGAACCGCCGTATCGCTGATCCGGGCGATGGTATTGTAGGTTCCCGAGATATCTTCGCCTGGAATTTGGGGGGGCGGCCCGGCGTAATTGATATGCAACCACAAGGCGATGCACCCTAGTACCGCGCAGATCCGGTTATTCACCGCCGCCGCTCCTTGCACGATCGACATTTTTCACTTTGGGACCTCCGTCGGGGGCGCCGCGGTCCCGACTCCGCCCGATTCCTTGGCGAATATCGCGTCCATGTCGTGTAAAGCCTGGACCATTATAAATTCGAGGGTCGCGGAGAGTTCCTGGACCACCGCTTCCGGCGAATACCGGAACACTCTTTTTCTGTTGTCGAATTGCCGTGAATACAAGACAACGCCGTCGGAAAGCCGCGCCAGGGAAAACCGAATCGCCAGGTGGGCGAACCAAATTTGGTCGCTGTCGTATTCCTCCATGGCTTCTATCGTGCCGGTCAATTCATAGTCGGGATTGAATTCCTCGTCGTAGCGCTGAACGACATGGCTGACAAGGTTCGCCGCCGCTAATTGCTTGAGGATAAGGTCGGTGACCATGCGGTTAGGCTTGACCGCCCACATTTTATAGTTATAATACAGCAGTTCAAACGGACTCTGCCGGTAGACGATTTGCGGTCTCGCATAGGCCTCCTCGATATCGAGTTCCTTGAGCCGCAGCGTGAATGGATAGGGCGACGGACTGAGCCTGCCGTCGGTCATGGCGGAAGGGACGAAATTGAGGACATAGTATTGCTTAACAGGCATTTTCCCGAAAAGCGTTGAACACCCGCTGCAACACAGCAGCGCGATGGCGGCGCTCAAACATGCAATGGAACGGACTGTTGACATCACCTACCTCATCGCTTTCTAGAGGTTATTTGATCGCTCTTTCCTTTTGTTGTTCGTTATGGAGGATGAGCGATGGATTTTCGGAAAGTTCCCGCATGAGGCTGTTGGCGTTTTCAAGCGCCTCGCGCAGGGTTTGTAACGACACGGAAAAATCCTCCTTGCTTTGCCTAAGCATCATCGCCATGGTTTCCGACAGGACCTTAATGGACCGGGCCGACGTGTCGACGGAGGCCATGATGCTTGCCAACCGAGGGCCTGAAACGCTTTGGCTGACCGCTCCCGTCAGAATCTTGACGTCGCACGATATACTGTCCAGCCTCGAAAGAAGCTGTTGCGCGGACCCCGACATCCCTTGAAGATCGGGGCCCAAATTCCCGAAAAAGCCCCGAAAGTCTCCCGTTATCACGGCCAGGTTGCCGAGAATGCTCTTAATCGACCGCATGCTGTCGGGCTCGGTAATCGTATTGAGGTGATTGAGCAGAAGTTCGATTTTGTTGACGATGACCTCGGCCTTTCCGGTGAGGGCGGCGAACATCGATGTTTTCGTCCGAATTTCGCTGTGCGACTTCAGCAGCGGAGCCGCGTCCGTGCCGCCGAGAATCTCCACGTATTTCAGCCCGGTTATTCCCATGGCGCCGGTTTCGGCGTACATGTCCGTTTTCATGGGAAAATCCTCCTTTACCGTAAGCTCGGCCTTGACACGCGTTAAATCCTTCGGGTCGTACGAAATACGATTGACTTTTCCGATGGGAACCCCGTGAAACTTCACTTGCGCGCCCTCTTCGAGGCCCGAAAGCGATTCTCCGGAAAAATAGGCTATGTACGCCTTTTGCCGGTTGTTGAGCCGCGAAGTAATGGGAATCGCGATCATAACGCAGCAGATGACGGCGCCCGCCGCCATGAAGACGCCGAGCCGCGCCTGTTGACTTTTTGAAATGCTCATACGACGTTCTCCACGACGAATTCCGGTTCATCCGCGGCCGCGGCATGCCGACGGGTTTCCCGCCGGTTGAAAAAATCGAAGAGCGGCCCCTCGGCCGCGGCCAGCGCCCCGGCGAGGCTCCCTTGATAATAAACGCGGCCCTCATGCAAAAACACCACGCTGTCGGCGATGGCTTTTATGGACGAAAGCTCATGGGTGACCACGACGATGGTGATTCCCAGCGTTTCCCGCAGCCGCAACAGCAGATTGTCAAGCCCGGCCGCGGTAACCGGGTCCAGGCCCGCCGACGGTTCATCGCAAAAAACAAGCGGCGGGTCAAGAACCAGCGCGCGCGCCAGCGCGGCCCGCTTACGCATGCCGCCCGACAGTTCCTGCGGAAAAAGCCGGTAAGCATTGGGCAGATCGACCTGCGCCAGTTTGAGTTGCACGATTTCACGCACGATCTCCCTGGGCAGCGCCGTATGCATCTGCAGCGGCAGCGCGATATTGTCGCCTACTGTCAACGATCCCAGCAACGCCCCGTTTTGAAACAGTATGCCGACTTTTTTCAGGATTTCCTTGGTATCGGCGGCGTCGGGGTCCTGCATTTCCTTACCGAACAGGCGCACCGTGCCTTTGAGCGGAGCAATAAGCCCGACCATGGCCTTCAGCAGCGTGGTTTTTCCGCACCCCGAGGTCCCCAGGATAACGCGGATTTCCGACGCGGCTACCGAGGTGGATACCTTTTGGAGCACCGCATGGCCGCCATAGCCCACCACAAGATCGATAACCTCAATAACCGAATTGCCCAACAATGGTTTGTGCAACATGATTATATAGTATAGTTCTTCGGGTTATTGTTCATCAAGCCCCTCCCATGATATTCCTGAAAAACAAGCCCGCTCCCCATCTTTTTCACTTCGCGGCATGCGCTCTTCGGGCGGGGATTGAAGAGGGTATCCGGGTGACCATGACGCCTAACGCAAGCAAGCTCATCGCGCTTCCAAACAAGAAAGGCGCGGCCGGCGAAACGGCAAAGAGCGCTCCGGCGATCAGGCTGGCCGGAAGAAGGCATATCCCCACGATCGTATGGGAAAAACCGAGGGCCGTCGCCTTTGACCGCGTTGGCGCCAGTTCGGCCACGAACGCCTTTTCCACCCCTTCGGTAAGCGCATAGAAAATACCATAGAGCGCCCAAAAGCCCCATAAAAAACGGTTCGATTGATGCGTTACGAATCCGAACGCGCCGTATACGATGCCGTAAAGACCATAGCCGGTTGCCAATACGGCCTTTCGCCCTATCCGGTCGGAAAGCGAACCAAAGAAGGTTCCTAGCGCGGCGGAGGTCAGGTTAAACAGCATGTACATGAGTATCACCGTGGAAAGGGAAAAACCCAAATCCATGCTCCGCAGCAGCAGGAACTGGTTCGAGGAATTTCCTAGTGTAAATAAAAGCTGCACCAGAAAAAAAACTTGAAGGTTCTTGTCGTATTTTCTCACGTCAAAATCAGGCCCGCGACGCGCCTGGTTTGCGGCAAGCGGCGGCTTGGCATGGTTTTCACGCAGAAATAAAAGAACCGCGACGCCGATGAACGCCGGTATAACGGAAATAATGAATATCCGGAAAAAGGCGCCGATGCTTTTCAGCGTGCCGGCGACGGGATCGATGTAATGACGCACAAGAAAATAACAGAGTAGTACGCCGCAAAACGCGCCGGCGAAATCCATGCTGCGCTGCAAGCCGAACGCCCTGCCGCGGTATTCCTCCGAGGTTGACTCCGCGATGAGAGCGTCGCGGGGAGCGGAGCGCACACCCTTGCCGACCCTGTCGAAAAAACGCGCGAGCAGAACGAACCACCATCCCACGCCGGCCGCGAGCAACAATAGTTTGGCCATCGCGGATAACGCGTATCCGGCCATGGCGGGAATTTTACGGTTGGCTAACTTGTCGGAATAATAACCTGAAAAAACCTTCAGCAGACTCGCGGTTGACTCCGAAATCCCTTCAATAACCCCGAGCGCCGGACCTAAAAACGCGGTATGCGCGGCCATGATCATGGTCACGAACGCCTGGAGCAGGGGGTAGACCATTTCCGAGGATACGTCGGTAAAAAAAGAGGTTATTCCCGTTATGATGACATTTCGATGAAACGGCGTTTTGTTCATGATTAAAAAACGAATGAAAATATCGCGTCCGCGACGATAATGATGAAAATGCCCGTCACCACGCTCGATGTGGTTTCACGGCCCACTTCTTCCGCGCCTCCCTTGACCTTGAAACCGTGGAATGCGCCGATCCATATAATAAGCCAGGAAAATACGGTCGATTTGACGATGTTGGCCACGACGTCGACCAATACTACGTTTTTAATGAGTTCTCCGATAAAAAGCGGCGAGGCGATACCCAGGTAGACCACCGCCACGACATAGCCGCCTGAAATTCCCACGATTGTTGCGCACATCGTCAAGAGCGGCATGGTTAAAGTCATGGCCCAGAATTTCGGCACGACCACGAATTGTATAGGACTGATTCCCATGGTTTTAAGCGCGTCGATTTCCTCACCCACCACCATGGTGGCGATTTCCGCGGTTGTGGCCGAGCCGTTGCGGCCCGAAATGATGATAGCCGTGAGAAGCGGCCCCAATTCCTTGATCATCGAAATTCCTATCATGGGCGCCAGGAATATCCCCGCCCCATAGCGGTTAAGCTGGATTGCGGCCTGAAGCGCCAGCACGATCCCTATAAGAAACGAGAGCAGGCACACGATCCCCAGCGATTGGTATCCCATGGAAAACATTTGCTCGAAGAGTACCCCGCGCCTGAAATCGCGCCTCTTGATAAGTCCGAAACTTCCCCAAAAAAGAATTTCGGTAAGCATGGACAAGGCTTGGATCACCGTACCCGCCCCGAATATAACGGCGCCGCCGATGCGTTCGAAAAAACCGGATGTATCCTTGCCTGAGTCCGTTTTTTGTAGCGCCGCGGGATGCCGATTTTTAAGAAGGGAAAGGATGTCGGCCGGAACGTTTTTCAGCGTAAAAGCGGTTTTAGCGGCCGCGTAGCGCCGGTTGAGATAATAGAGCATCGACATTCCCGCCGAATCGATATGCAGGGTCTTGGAAAAATCCAACACGAGCGGCCGCGTTTTTTTATCGGTGACAAGTGATGATTTTTCCACCCATTCCCGGTTAAGCATGGGAGGAAGTTCGATCGTCCTTGACTCCGTGGCAAGCGCCTTTTTATTCGTTACGGTATCGGGCATGGTTGTTCTCCGTTGCCATTGCGGAAATGTTCCATAATGAATATACAATTTTCCCGACGCTGATTGAAGAATCCCCTTCCCGCATGGCGGGAACCATTTTATAAATATGTACGGTACGCTTGCCTCCTCCCCCAAAATTCCTATTTGTTATTTCTGTTCGCTGGAATCCTTCGATACCGGGATGCCCATCAGCACCTTCAAGCTCATCAAGCATTTTGCCGGGCATCCTGATTTTCGGGTTTCCGTCATTCTTCCCGCGGAGGGTGAACTTGCGCGCCATATACGGCAATGCGGAGTTGAGCCGCATATCATTCCCTTCAGTCGCCTTCGCTCTCCCAAAAGAGTTATCGCATTCACCAGGTTTTTCATTGCGTTTCCCATCGTTTTTTTACGTATTGTCCGCTACCTTCGCGCCAATCACATAGCGATCGTCCATTTTTCCGATATTATCGACATGCCCTTCTACGCCTGCGCCGGCCTTGCCGGGGCAAAAACCGTGGCGCATCTGCGGCATTGCATTGAAAATCGTTTCGTCCGGAGCGTATTTCAATTGCCGACCGGATTATTCGTATCAAAAGTCATTTGTATTTCAAGAGCAGTACTGCGGTTTTCGGGCCTGCGCGAACCCCGCGCGACGGTCGTTTATAATCCGGGCCCCGACCTCTCCTTGTTCGACCCGCGGAAAAATCACCCCGCCGCCCCCGGGCTTGCGGACAACCGCGACATCGTCGTCGCCATCGGGAAATTTTTACGCGTCAAGGGACACGAGTATTTCATCCGCATGGCCCGCCTTATCGAATCGCGGCGCCCCGGACAATGCCTTTTCGTCATTGTCGGCAACACGGCGCCGGGCCGCGAGGGCTATTTCACCGTCGTGCGCCGGCTCATTAACTCCCTTGGCCTTACCGATTCGGTATGCTTCCTTGACCAAACGCGCCACGAACAGGTGCCCGCTATCCTGTCACGGGCCGCGGTTTTCGTCCACATGCCGAACTGGCAGGAGGGACTGGGCGGCGTTGTCCTGGAGGCTATGGCTATGGAGGTGCCGGTGGTGGCATTCAATTGCGGCGGAATCGGCGAATGCTTCACCCATGGAATTTCGGGATATCTCGTAAATCAGTATGATATCCATGCCGCGGCCGAGGATGTCATGGAACTTTTGGGCAATGCGGCATTGCGTAAAAAAATGGGTTTGGAGGCGCGGAAGGAATGTTTATCGAAGTTCTCCTACCAACGTCATTTTTCAGAAATCGAATCCATCTATCGCACTATTTTTCACGAAAAATCCCCCTTAAAAAAAGAAAACTTCTCGTGATGCTTAAAAACGCATACACCTTGACATTATTCCACAGACCATAGACTGATAATCGTTTAAAAATTTATTACGATTGCGCAAAGCGTTAAATTGACCTAACTACGATTAAAATCAATCAATTAAACAATATCTATCAATACTGTTTTTTAATTTATTTATTTAACAATTAAATAAATATCTTGCATTTTTCCCTTTTTGGCGCTATACTATAGAAGTTTGCCCCCTATTTTCATGATTTTTCAAAACTTTAGAATATCGTTAATAAAACAGTTCTAACAATTTAATTTATTTATACTTAGAAAGGAAGGGATCTAAATATATATGCAGTTACCAAAATCTCGACGACGTCAGAAACTTCGTGAAAAGAAGTGTCAGTATCCCGGGTGCGGTAAAATTTTCTTTGGAATTCATATTTCAAAATATTGTCCTGAACATAGGCAGGACCGTTATCGTATTCGCAAGCGAACAAAACCCGAAGACGTCAACATTAAAAACCAGACCTACAAGCATAATTACACTGAAGTGGTTACCATGGTCCTCTCGTGCGCATTGGAAGGATGCGATAACCAATTCGAGGTAAAGGTCTATCCGCGGCAGTACATCTATCCTAAATATTGCCCGGACCATCGCAATGAATACAAAAGGGTCCGTCATTTACAGCAAATCGGACGCGAAGATCTTATCGAGCAAATGATGAGGGAAGGCGAAATGATGGAAATCGAGCCTCTTGGCATAGAAAAGGAAAAAGAGGATGAGGAGAGCCTCGACATGATCGACGTCGTCGCTTAAAATCAAAGATCCTGTCATGCATTAAAAAGAAGGGGAAAGGCGCGCCGCCTTTCCCCTTTGTCTTTTTGCTTGGTTTACCTTGATTTCACATGCTATTTTTCCTTCGCATCGTTGATGATGAAGGATTGAAGATATGAAAAGCTATCACCACAATGTTAAAAACGTCGCGAAGGACGTTCACGATTTCTTTCACCGCACCTATAACGCCATACATGTGAATGGCCCGGTGATTGATCCCGACGGCCTGAGGGATGCCGGGCTTATGATTACCTGCACCCACAGGAGCATGGCCGACTATTACCTCTTGGGTATGTTTCTGCACGAGATGGGTATCGGTAATTTGCGGTTTGCCGCCGGTGACAATCTCACCAAGTTGCCGATCATTGGTCCGAAATTCCGCGCTTTTGGGGCCTTTGCCATTGAGCGAGACGGCGCCTTTAAACGTTCCTATATTAAAAGGCTGTGCGAGCAGGTAGTTTCCATGATTGAAGACAACGACAGCATTATTGTTTTTCCCGAAGGCGGACGCAGCTATCACGGCAACATGCTTGAAATAAAAGGCGGCGTGCTGGCCGCCGCGGTTGTCGCCCAGGCGCGCAATCCACAAAAAAAAATCCTAATCCTGCCCATAGCATTCACGTACGAACATCTCTATGAACTTCCGTATTTCGATCTTCTGGAAAAAGGAAAAAACTTTCGTAAAAGATCCAATCCGTTTTTCAAACGGTGGCTGGGAAGCATATTATACTTCGGGGCGGATATCGCGGCCGTTGCGCGATTATACATCAATTTCAAATTAGGCAGGAAACAGGGCGATATTTTTATCGATTACGCCGCGCCGCTATCCATAACCGACATTGTGGACATCAAGGCGAATTACTCTCCGGAATCCAAGGACGAACTCTTCGCGCATAAAAATTCAATTCAAATCCTCGGCGAGGCGATACGCCGCAAACTCCTGGAGCTCTACCGATTATTACCCATGCATGTCGTTGCTTACTCTGTAAAGCAGCATCCTTCACTTAAGCGCAGCGACATACTGCAATCGATTCGCGGCCTCGTGGCGAGTCTTTCCCGGCAAAACAGGAACACCGCGTCGCTCAAGCCGCTTTCCGACGAGCAGATCTTCGAGACGGGAATGAAACAGCTTTCCTTCTTCAAGGCCGTCACGGTTCGCGGAGATTCCTTGAAAATAATAAAACCATCCATCGTCGATTACTTCGCCGCGGCGATCTGATGACGCGCCCAAGGCGCAAGGAGGCCGGTTATGTCGTTTCAGGAATATCTTAAACTCCCTTTCGTCGTCGACCTCAAGGCCGACGAAAAAACCGATGCCTTCAAGGAATTGGTTAAAGCTCTATGCAAAGCTACGGGCGCCCCGCACAAGCAAAAATCGATCCTTGAGGAAATAATCAGACGCGAAGAATCGGCGTCAACCTTCATAGGTCAGGGCATCGCCATACCCCATGTTCGCATGGGCAGTAAGGACGATTTTTCAATCGTGGTCGGACGGAGCCTTTCGGGAGTTAAATATGACGCGGCCCGGGGCGCGCTCGCCTATATCGTCGTCCTGGTCATTACCAATGAAAAAACCGACAACGCGCTCCATATACAAATGCTCTCGGAAATCGCTTCGTTTTTCAAACCCGATGCGGTGCGCAACCAGATTCTCTCCGTTACCGAAGGACCGGTGGACCTCATCGCCATCATCGCTTCAGCCAACAGAATAGGCGTTGATGAGAAAACGATGAAAGCCTCCAAGCGGGCCTGCGGACCGGTTCTCAATTGCGCGATCGACCTTGCCAAGGACGTCAAGTCCGAAGCCTTCGTGGTCTTCGCCGATTGCGTCCGTGAAAATGATTTTCTCGACATTCTTAAAAACAAGGGTAAGCTCATCGTGGTAACGAGTAATAAAACTCGCTTCGAACCCAATGACCGGCGCATTACAGCCTGTATTCAATCGCCTACGTTTCCAGCGTCGCGAACGGGGCAAATCAAGATCGGCATTCTCCTGGCGCTTTCACGCAATCTCCTCAACAACACCGACAAAGTAATCTGCGTTTCCGGCAATTCGAAGCTCGGGGTTTTCGACACCATCGTTTCCCTTGATGTAGCCTCGGAATACGAGTTCTTTTTCGCGAATGCGCCCGCCATCCTGCCGCCCGATATCAAGCCGGAGGTGCTGGAGCGTATTTTGGGACTGGCGGGGGAAATCGCCGTGGAAGGCCGCGAGGGCAAGCCATTGGGCACCATTTTCGTTATCGGCGACACCAATACGGTCAATAAGTTCGTCACTCAACTCATCATCAACCCCTTTCGGGGCTATAGCGAGGCGGAGCGAAACATTCTGGACCCGGCCCTTGCCGAAACCATCAAGGAATTCGCGAGCATCGACGGGGCCTTCGTCATCACCGGCGACGGCATCATCCTCTCCGCCGGTAGCTACCTGCGGCCCCAGCTCGACGCCGAGGCGCTGCCCAGCGGGCTTGGCTCCCGGCACGTGGCCGCGGCTGGGATCTCCGCGTGCACCAACGCGCTGTCCATTACCATATCGGAATCCACCGGCATGGTGACGCTCTTTAAAAACGGCGCCATCGTCATGACGATATCCAAACCCGTTGACAGGGAAAAAAGTACAATACAGAAATTCTTGTAGCTCGTGAAACCGTGGGAAATAATAGCGCGTGTGTTGTTGACAAAGGGGTCGAGGCCGAATGAGAAAAATCACGAAGCCGAGATAACTCCGCGGTTAATTTTGCTTTTTGTTGCAGGGATCTTATGGCCGGACCTTGTTTTTCCAGGGATTCTTATAATTTTTGAAATATCCTTCTTTTCGAAAACGAGACGATGGATATCATTAAGTCCTATGGTTATTGCCGTCTTAAGAACATTTTGATAACCCATGTTCATGAACTTGTCCAATTCATTGGCATCAATAAACGCCTGCTCCGAAATATTCATCGTAACACGTCTGTTTTTAACGCCGAATATTTTTTTCCGCTCGCTGGTTTTCATATGCTCGGAAAAATCCGTATTTTCATAATAGTGAACATCAATTGATTCTTTAGACATTTTCGAATTCCTTTTTGTAGATCATTTTTTCCTTGTCTCGCATTGGTCGCGTTGTAATCAAGCTTTTTGTGAGGCGATTGGCAACAACGAGTATATATTTTGAATCGGCAAACCCGAAATACATGTCTACTTCTTCATGTATCGGACTTTTTATAATAAGTACATTTACCTCACGATTCACAATTTGAAGAATCTGGTTGCGGTTATATCCGCGTTCTTCGGCCCGTTGTAAAATGTGCCGCGAGAATTTCCACATACATATATTATATGTATTGCCGACTTAAATGACAAGTATTGCATATGAATGTGAAAACCATTAAGCCTTTGATAATGAATGCTGGAAAATGGATAATAATTCCTTTGGTACAAGAAAAAATCTATTTTTAGGCGGTATACTGAAACAAACCCTACTTAGGAAGGTATTCCCATGGCTCAGAAAATATTTTACGATGACCGATGCCTTAAAACCTGGATAAACCCCGCGGAATTCGAAGGGTATATCGAATCCGCCCAAGCCGCCCAGAAAAGCCTCACGGCCGGAACAGGCCAGGGCAGCGACTTTTTAGGCTGGCTTACCCTTCCTAAAACCATCGATACGTCGGTGGTCGATGCGGTGGTCCGTAAAGCCGAGGAAATCAGGGCCGAGGCCGACATTCTCCTGTGCATCGGCATCGGCGGATCGTACCTGGGCGCCAAGGCCGCCATAGAGTATCTTTCCACGTCATTTGACGACATGAGAAAACCCCGCGTGCTCTTCGCCGGCCACCAGATCAACTCCGACTACCTGGGGGATCTTTTAGCGCTCATGGACGGGAAAAACGTGGCCGTCAACGTGATCTCCAAAAGCGGCACCACAACCGAGCCGGGCGTCACCTTTCGCGTGGTGCGGCAATGGATGGAAAAAAAGTACGGCAGGGCAGGCGCGGCCAAGCGGATCATCGCCACGACCGATCCCGCGAAAGGCGCGCTTCGCAAGCTCGCGCGGGAAGAAGGCTACGCTACATTTGACATTCCTGAAAACGTGGGCGGAAGGTTTTCCGTGCTCACGCCGGTAGGGCTTTTCCCTATCGCCGCGGCGGGCATCGACGTCAAAAAGATCCTCGCCGGCGCCGCGGAGGCCATGGACTTTTGCTCAAGCGGCTCCATTACCGCCAACCCCGCGGCCCGCTATGCCATCAACCGCAACCTCCTTTTCAGGAGGGGAAAAAACATCGAAGTGCTCGCCTCGTTTTTCCCGCATGCGCATTACATAGGGGAATGGTGGAAGCAGCTTTCGGGGGAGAGTGAAGGTAAGAACAACACGGGCATTTTCCCCGCGAGCGTCGATTACACCACCGATCTGCACTCCATGGGCCAGTGGATGCAGGAGGGCGTTCGTAACGTGTTCGAAACCTTCGTGATCCTCAAGAAAACCAAGCGCACTCTTTCGGTCGACCGGTTCGACGACGACGGAGACGATCTCAATTACCTCGCGGGAAAGAGCTTCGAGCGCATCAACGACTGCGCCTACCGCGGAACCCTGCTTGCACACCTCGACGGCGGCGTACCCGCGACAACGATCACCCTTGAAGACCGTAATGAAGAGACCATAGGCCAGTTGTTCTATTTCTTTGAGAAAGCCATCGGCATTTCAGGGTATTTGCTGCGCATCAACCCCTTCGATCAGCCGGGGGTCGAGGCCTATAAAAAGAACATGTTCGCGCTGCTTTCAAAACCGGGATTTGAAAAACAGGGGGAGGCGCTTAACAAAAGGCTTTCGGAGGCGGGGTTGTGAAAACGTATCGTGAAACCCTGGAATTCAACACGCGGACCCGCCGCGAGTATATCAACATCACCCCGCGAGTCGAGGAGGCGCTAAAAAAAAGCGCGATAACCGAGGGATTATGTCTTGTCAATGCGATGCACATCACCGCGAGCGTGTATATCAACGACGACGAGCCCGGGCTGCTCAAGGACTTCGACGATTGGCTGGAAGGAATGGCCCCGCACGAACCCGTAAGCCATTACCGCCATAACGGCTTTGAGGATAACGCGGACGCGCACCTCAAACGCCAGGTCATGGGACGGGAGGTCGTGGTCGCCATTACAGACGGGAAACTGGACCTTGGGCCGTGGGAGCAAATCTTCTATGGGGAATTCGACGGCAGGAGGGCCAAGAGGGCGCTTATCAAGATCATCGGGGAGTGACTAACAGTAAATTATCGCATCACCATCGTAGGGGCGGTTCGCGAACCGCCCCTACGTCTCTACAATGAAATGCATTTCTTCAATCGAAAGGCCCATCAATGCCCGCGCAAAAGATAACCATCGGCGTCATCGGCGGCGCGGAAGCGTCCGCTGAAAATGTTCAATGCGCCTACGATGTCGGCAGCTACATTGCCGGCAACCGCGCCATACTCGTCTGCGGCGGCCTGAGCGGCATCATGGAATCCGCGAGCAAAGGCGCCTTTGAAAACGACGGATACGTGGTCGGGTTTCTTCCCGGAAGCGAAAAAAGCGACGCCAACCCTTACGTGCATCTGGCCGTGCCGACCGCCATGGGGGTCGGCCGCAACATTCTTGTCGTGCGCGCCGCCGACGCCCTCATCGCCTTTCCCGGCTCCTACGGAACCCTCAGCGAAATCGCCCTGGCGCTCGACCTGGGAAAAACCGTGGTGTATATGCCCGGAACCTGGGACCTCAAAAAAATCGCTCCCGTGGACAGCGCGCTGTTCAAGGAAGCCTTTGACGCGCGGCAGGCCGTGGGCCTCGCCCTGAATGCGCTACGCACGGAAGAATAATGCGAGCGTTACGCGCGAATAATTCCCGGCTAGGGCGCATTATCAGCCCTCCCGCCTGCCACCTGAAATATTCCTTGCAATTTATATTCTTGACAGTTGACGCAGCCATTACTATTTTAGCTTTTTTAACCTTTAAGAAAGGGAAAAAATGGTCCTCCTAAAAAAATCGATTCGGTTTGCCGTGATTTCCGTCATTTTTTACACAACATCCTGCTGTTGCCCTCATCCGCCCGCAAATCAACCATTACCCTGCGCGGTTGCCGTTCGTGAACACCAATTGCGCTTTGACGCCGGTCTTCCTCTTCAGATCAAGGATATGGAAAGCCTTGTTCAATTCCTTGTAGCCGGGGGCGATCGAAATGTAATGGGAGAAGACGCGGTGTTATTGGGGGCCGACGCGCACTACCGGCCGCTGCTTCAACTCCTGGCTCAAACGGAGAACCTCTACGTTGATTCCTTGTCAAAAAGTAAGTTTTCAAAATGGTTCACCCAAAAACCCACCTTTCAAGTCGTTGATGCCCGCGAAGAAAACGTTCCCGTTCCCGGCGCCGTTTTTGCGTACCCGGACGCTTCCTTCTGGTGGATTTTTCATCAAAAAGAAGGAAAGCTCATTCAACTCATTGTCATAAAATCAAACCCTTCAAATAACTAGGGGAAAATCATGCTTCTTGACGATCTCCAATCGGTTCTTGAAACAGCCGGATCGGTAAAAATCCTGTCGTCATTAAAAAACGACAAGCTACAGTATCCAAACGAAAAGGATATCCGGATCATGATTCCGGATCTTCATTTGCTTTCCAATCGAGGTCGTTCGGCCCTGGGGGCTACCGGCCCGGCTCCGACGCATGCGCTTTTGCTGAAGGTCCTTCAAGCGGTTACTCAATTTCGCCTCTCGGTGAAAGCGGATACCGATTCCGTATGCGCAGTGTATTTCATGGGGGATATGCTTGACTTGTGGCGTGAAGCGCCTTCGGGAACCGATACTTCCGTGGTTGCCGGAGCAATCATCCAGGATCATTTACCGCTTTTTGCCGCCGCATGTTCTCCGGATCTCAAGGCGCGAGTCATATGCGGAAACCATGATTTCAGACTTCATGAAGCCTCTTCCTTCGGCGCCGCCGACCGGCGATACTATTTCCCGTCCGTTTCACCGACGTCGCTTTGCCTCCATGGCGACGTGTTCGATTGGATCGAGGATTTCCCGGATCTGTTCAACGAGACGATAGTCTATTACACCTCTCCGTTTCTAAGCTTATTGGATCACATGAAGAACGATATAGAAAAGCTTATGAAGCCGGATAGAAATGACGCTCCCACGTTTGAACCCACTGGGGCGATAACTCCATGCACATCGCTGGAAGACGCGGCCGCGCTTCATCCGCTTTGGAAACGCGCGTGGGAAACAAGCAAAAAAACAAATGCGGATTTTAATCTTGGACTGCGCTCGATCATCATCGGACATACCCACAGCCCAAGAATAGTTGCGTATGAAGACGGTCCGGATTTCCTTGCCTTGATCGATACGGGCGCCTGGCTGCAGGACACGCTTTCCAATGACGCAGCCTCCGCGGAACAAGGGACCATCGGCGCGATCTGCGGAAACGAAGTTCGCTTATTTCATATGGAAGATTTTAAATCCGGTGATGGTCCGAAGTCATCAACAGTCTGAATTTGGGAAAAGAACAAAATTCCCTCGCTATCAGGCGAAAATCATTACGTGGCTTTAAGGCGGGAAGCTGAGCGCCGAGACATTGCGCAAAGGCCTTTGAAAAAGCCCGCATGGAAAGTTTTTTTTGTATCCGCCCGCGATTGATGTTCACCATTGTAGTATCGGAACGAATACTTTTTTCGAAGAGCATCTGTAGTGCGGAATATTCCTTTTCACAAACCTTTTTCCATTCTTCAATTTTATCAGGATCATTCAATACCATTCTCACGACCGCAAACTGCGTTGTCGCATCCAGACAACCGAAATCAAGAGCGCCGTTTTTAATACAATGAGCGGAGAATTCCCCGTTAAATCGGTCTTTACTAAAAAACCGGGCAGCGCCTTTCACATGGCCGAAGCATGTTCGCATTGACGCATAGTATTTGGCCGAAAGAGCCGGTAAGGAAACCCACGCCGCCGGAACGGGAAATCCATCATACAGATCCTCGAATTTGACGCCACCTACGGCGCTAAATCCCGAAGGCCTTCGACCGAAAACCGCCTTGCCGAAAAGCCAGGGCTCGTACATCGCATATCCGAAACCTTCCGCGATCGAGGTGGAAACGCAAGCGTCGGCGAACAAGTACAATTCCTTGGGAAAACCTTCATCGTTGTCAGTATTGGAAAATATGCGGCCGCAGTCAAGGATGACCGGTAATCGATAGTGTTTGCAAAGGGTTTCAACGTTACCGTAAAAAGCCTTATCGCCGGGAGAATTGCCCGGAGCCCCAATGAGCAAATTCGCCTTATGCAGTATGGTTACCAGAAGAATCGCTTCAAGGATGTTTTTCCGCGCGATACACCGGCACGGATAAAGGATCGTGGGCATCGCTTTGTCGTAAGCCGATCCATACAGCTTTGCAAAGAGCAAAAGGCGTTTTTTAAGCTCCGGTGTTTTTCGCGGGTTCATTACGTCGTTTCTTACCAACCCTTCAACCGGATTGACCAGGAACTGTGAATTAAAGCCGGTTTTTTTTAACAATACGGCGTTACGGCGGTTCGGCGTGCAATAGCGAACATTTTTCGAAATCGGATAGAGCTGACGCCAAATATCGATTCCTCGTTTCCGCGTTTTATTAATCCGTTCCATACAATCCGCCCTGCCCTCTTCCGCAAAATCATGTATAACCGAAAAAAAAAGGATGCCGGCATCCTTTCGCGCGTGATTCTTTGCGCACTGCGCAAAGGCGGCGGAAAGCGCGCAATTTTTTCCAAGGGTCAAATTATGCCCCATAACGCATAATGGGCGCGGTAGCGCCGGATCATTAATCTGCCGTTCAATCAATTCGACCAACAAATACTTAACTTTTAAGAAATCAATTTTCGAAGAGAATTCCCGATAATCGCATTGAGTAACCGACACTACCTCCGCGGAAAGAAACGCGGTTTCCGGTGAAGGTCCCCCGGCGCATATGATTCGATTACCGTGCGGCGTTTTTTTATGCATTGCCGTAAAGGCCCGCGCATAGCAGCCGATTACTCTATTGACGCCGCCGAACCGATCGTGGTAGTGCACCTGAATGAGCGATCTCGCGGGAGGGAGTTTCACGGCTTTACCTTGAACCGCGGATGGAAGCTGCGATGTACTTCCTTAAGGTACTCCCTGTCCACGTGCGTATAAATCTCGGTGGTCACGATGTTGGCATGTCCCAGCATTTCCTGGACCGCGCGAAGGTCAGCCCCGCCTTCCAAAAGGTGCGTGGCGAAGCTGTGCCTGAAGGTATGCGGCGATATCTTCTTTTTCAAGCCCGCCAACAGTGCATACCGTTGAATGATTTTCCAGATCCCCATGCGCGAAAGCCTTGAGCCCCGTACGTTGAGAAATACTGAACTGTCGGACGTTGGTTTTGACAGAAAAGGACGCTCGGTATCGAGGTATTTTTTTATCCATTCCAGCGCGACCCCGCCTATGGGCGCCAGCCGCTCCTTGGATCCCTTGCCGATAATCCTCACCAGTCCTTCGTCGAAGAGAATCTGTTCGAAGGTAAAATTCGCCAATTCGGAAACGCGCATGCCTGTTGCGTACAAAGTTTCGAGCATGGCCCTGTCCCGCACACCGCGGCGCTTGCCTACGGCAACGGCGCTGAAAAGGGAGAGCATTTCCTCAACGGTAAGCACGCTGGGCAGATAACGGCCCGCCTTGGGTCTCTCCAGCAGTTCGGTCGGATCGGCCTTAATGACGCCCTCGGCCGTTAAAAATGAAAAATATCCGCGTATGCTTGAAAGGGTTCTTTGAATGGAAGTCGCGGCGAAACCTACGTCGTAAAGGACGCGTATGTATTCCGAAAGCAGCTCCGGAGTAACTTCACCGATAGCGTTGATATTTTTCCGGGTAAGGAAGCCGTTCAATCGTTCCAGGTCGAAGCCGTAGGAATCAATGGTATTGAGGCTCAGCGCGCGTTCAAGCCTGCAATGGGAGAGGAATGCGCCGCTGTAAGGAAGTTCTTTCATCTCTCATTTAAAAAGGGATTGAGCCGTTTTTCCCTGCCGATTGTGGTCCTTCCCCCATGGCCCGGATACACGATGGTGGAATCCGGCAAGACAAGCAGCTTTCCCTTGATGTTTTTTATGAGAATCTCGCCGTCGCTGTATTCGAAATCGCTTCTTCCAACCGAACCGGCGAACAGTGAATCGCCTGATAAGCAATGCCCGTCAAAAACAATCGCGCACCCGCCCGGAGTATGCCCCGGCACGTGAAACACCGTACAATCGAAACCGCCTATTCGTGTAGTCTTTTCCGACAATTCCTCAAGCGGACCGTTGTACATAAACGCCCGGCCGATTAAAAACGAACCATTGTACTCGGTTTTGGCGATAAGCGCCCGGTCACCGGAATGCGCCCAAACCGGGGTATTTGGATATTTGTCAAGAATTTCGGGGATTCCGAGAATATGGTCGAAATGCCCATGCGTCAAAACAATCGCTTCAAGGGTCATCGCGGCGGTCCGTATATGGCTCAGGACTTCTCCGCAATCGCTTGAAGGATCGACAACTAAACATGTTTTTTTTTCGTTGGAAACTATATACGTGTTCGTTTCAATGGGGCCTGTAACGAACCGTGTGATTTCAATGGGCATGGTGTAAGCTCCGCCAACCGCGTAGTCTATCCGATAGTGCGTTTAAAGTTGTCCCACATGGATTTTGTTTTCCTGTTCGGACGCCAAATGAAATGGCACGTACAACACCTGATGCGTCTTCGGTTTTTAAGCGTGCGGACGGGACTGAAAAAAAACGGGTCATAATATTCAACGTTGTTCGTCCCGCACTTCGGACACGTCACGCGCGGCGGGTTCCAAAAGGAATCCCATAACCGAAACAACATGGAGCCTGATTCCTGATGGTAGTTATCGTCGTGCGCCATGTTCTTAAAAATAAACGATCCGCGTAGACCGAAGGGGTACTTTTTTAGCTCCCCGGACAAATCCGGAATTGTCGATGTATCCATGGTTTTCGCATTGATACTTCAAATGCGGCAACTAACCATAAAGTTTTTAATTATTTTTAGGGAGAGCTGCGGCATTTCGTATCTCCGGAATGGTTATCATGGAAATGCCGGGCTCTTTTTCTATATAGGGAGGTTGATGGTGGATGACAGAATCATGTACGTAAGCAAAGAATGCTACGAAAAATTGAACAACGAACTAACCATGCTGACAACCGTGCGTCGTAAGGAAATCTCGCGGCAAATCGCCGAAGCCCGTTCGCATGGCGATCTCGGTGAAAACGCCGAATATGACGCGGCCAAGGAAGCGCAGACATTCAATGAAATAAAGATCGCCGAAATGGAGCAAAAAATCTGCAGCGCCCGCATCATGGATGAAAGCGCGATCCCCTTGGGTAAGGCCGTGTTGGGAACAACGGTGCGGCTTAAAGATTTGTGTGACGGCGAAGAAATCGTTTATTCCCTGGTGTCGGAACCCGAGGCGGATAGCGCACACGACAAGATCTCCGTGAGCTCTCCGGTAGGAAAAGGCCTTTTAGGACATAAAGAGAAAGACGTCGTGGAAATTACGGTCCCCGCGGGCCTGCTTAAATATGAGATTATGAAAATAGGCCGTACGAACCAAAACAACTAAAACAATTCGCTCGCTATCCCGTCCGCGAAGAGCATTCCCCGCTCGGTAAGTCTCCAAAAGGGCGCGGTATGTTCGATCATCCCATTTTGAACGAATTTTTCCAGAAGCGGCATTCGAGCCAATGAGGCGAATTCCAGGCCGGCATTGGATTTGAAATCCGCTTCATTAACGCCCTCCGCGGTTCGAAGTCCCAAAAAAATCATTTCCCGAGCCAGGGCTTTGGCGTCCACGGTTTCCTCAAAATCAATTGGAAGCGTCCGGTCGCGCAGCAGCTCGATATAGCGGTCGGTTAAGGCCGCGTTGGAGCGCCTGCGGGGAGGCATGTACGAATGCGCGGCGGGCCCTAATCCAATATAGGGCCTATGCCGCCAATATGCTTCGTTGTGCTTGCAGCGATGGCCGGGTAGACTGAAGTTCGAAATTTCGTAGCGCTTAAAACCATGCTCCCGGCTTTGGCGCAAAATCGATTCCGTCATCGCGGCATCGGTTTCCTCGGCAGGCAAAGGCAAGAGGCTGCGATGCTTTCCAAAACGGGTGCGTTCGCCGATGGTAAGCTCGTAGGCGCTCAGGTGACGTACCACCGGAAGCGACAGGATAGTATCCAAGGTAATATGCAAAGAATCCGTTGTTTGCCCGGGAAGCCCGTACATCAAGTCGGCCCCCACGGATTTGAATCGTTCAACCGACGGCGAGTTCAAGGCGTCGAGCGCCTGCTTGGCGTTATGGACTCGTCCAAGAAATAGTAATTCCTTATCAATAAGCGACTGAATGCCGAACGAAAGCCGCGTGGCGCCTGAGTCAAGCCAGAAGCTGGCCGATTCAATGGAAAAAGAATCAGGGTTGCACTCGATGCTCCATTCATATCCCTTGGCAAAGGAAAGCTTCTTTATCAGGCATTCGACGATTTTTTTCCATTGCCCCATGGTAAATATCGATGGGGTTCCTCCGCCGAAATAGATCGTGTCGATGGAAACATTTTCAAGAGAATGTTTTTTTTTAACTAGTTTCCATTCAAGTAAAAGGGCTTCAATAAAATCATCGGCAAGCGATTCATTGTAAGGAATGGAATAAAAGTCGCAGTAGTGACATTTTTTAACGCAGAAAGGGATGTGGATGTAAAGGGAGATAGACAATGGATTTTTCAAAGTATGTAGAGGTGGTGAATGAAGTTCATGTGTTTTTGGATTGCAGTTGCCGCGTCACCCCCCAGCATTTAAAGATCCCTTAATTTGCCATACCTCTTAGAATCCTTCGCCTCATTGACTAAGAAACTTAATTTGCCCGATTCGGAATCGGATTTAATTTCTCTGTCCCACTCTCCCCATTCTTTCTCGGAAAACCATGTACGCAGCTTTTCGAAATCCTGTTCAGGAAGCGCTTCGATGGCTTTCTCAATTTCTTCAATTTTAGTCATGGTTTATCTCCGACAAATTAATTAAAAACTTAGAGTCTTTCCCTGTACCTTATTTAAAAAATAACTTTTCGCCTAAAAAAACCGAAGAACCTTTTCTTATTTCCATCCCTTTACAACAGCCACCGCATCGCGCATTTTCCTGGGGTTTTTTATACCGGGTTTTATTTCCACGCCGCTGTTGAATTCCACGGCATAGGGCTGCACGGTCTCCAGGGCCTCGGCGATGTTGGTAGGGCCGAGGCCGCCGGCGAGGATGACGTTGTGATGATACTGCGTGGCGGACTTGGCAATGGACCAGTCGAAGGTTCGGCCTGAACCGCCGTGAAGGGTATCGCTCCAGGTATCGAGCAGAAAGGCATTGACCTGATATTGGTCGAGCACGGAAACGTCAAAATCCGCTCCCACGGAAAAAGCCTTAATGAGCGTAAAGGGAAGCTCCGGGCATATGGACGGTAATTCGCTGCCGTGCAACTGCACGGTATCGATGCCCGTTTGACGGGCAATAGTGGTGATCTCGGCCGCGTTGTCATTGACAAAAACGCCAACCCTGGCGACGAACGGAGGAAGGCGCTTGATGATATCCCGCGCCTGGAGCGGATGAATATAGCGTGGGCTTTTCTTGTAAAAAATAAACCCCAGCGCGTCAACCCCCACGCTCACCGCGGTTTTCGCGTCGTCGTATTGGGTAATGCCGCAGATTTTTACTTTAATGGGCATGAGTGTCCTTTTATAGCTATGATAACCTTTAGGTTGAAAAAGCGAAAGGTACTAGTTTTTCCGTTTTTTCGCGAAGGCAGCTCTTGATAAGTTCTTCCTTGTTTTTCTCTTTTTTCCCGCATCTTCCGGCAAATAATACTTCGCGCATTTCATATCGGAAAAAATATCGTCACGGCGTTCGACCTCGGCAAGCCAGTCCTCGTCGAAGCATCCTTTGCGCAGGTTTTCGTAAAGCTTTGTAAACCTCCCGATATGGCTTTTCACCCTCTTGTGCGCGTAGGGCGTCATGGTGCCGGATTTCATGATGAAGGGCCAGTCGCTTGACTGCGCCAGCAGCAGCTCGCGGGCCGCCTGGTTAAGCGCGCGGCAATGAATATTTTTCGGGGAATTTGCCTTGAGATGCTTTTTAAACCGCGCGGCAAGATCCGTCATCCTCTTACCCGCGGCATGGAGATGGCGACAGAGCCAGTCGTTACTGCCGTCGAGCCAGTATTCACTGTAGCCTTTATACCCCCAACTTGACAATGGAGGATCGCATCGCTGATTGACGGGATGGCGCGCCAGGTATTCCGACGGAGTGCAGAGCCTTACGGCGTCCTGCTTGCTTACTTTTTGAATCACGAATTCGATCCATTGCGGCCCCTCATACCACCAATGTCCGAACAATTCCGCGTCGTACGGCGCAACAACGATGGGTTCCCTGTCCATGATGCTGAAAAGCCGCTGAATTTGGCTTATGCGGTTATCAAGAAAATTTCCCGCGTGAATCGCGGCCTTTTTCCTCGCCTTTTCCGGTATATACGGCAGTTTTTGTTCCGTAGCGCCGGTGATGCGCCAGTATTTCAAGCCGGTATTGATCCGTATTCCCTCGGGATGTATATACGGTTTGATATACTCGAAATCCAGTTCGTGTCCGATGTCGCGATAGTATTCTCGATAATCCGGATCGCCGGGATAGCCTTCCTGGGCGCTCCATACCTGCTTTGACGATTCCCAGTCCCTTCCGAACGCGGCGACTCCCGAGGCGCAGTAAATGGGCGCGTACACGCCGTATTTGGGTCTTGGCTCGGCATTGATGACACCGTGCGAATCCAAAAAGAAGTAGTCGATGCCCGCGTCCTTAAGCAGGGCGTCCACGCCGCGAAAATAGCCGCATTCCGGAAGCCAGAACCCCTTGGGCGGCCTTCCGAAGGTTTTTTTATAGCGGTCGATTCCAATGTCTATTTGCGCCTTCACCGATGCCGGATTGACGCCCAAATTCGGCAGGAACCCGTGCGTGGCGCATGATGCCACGATTTCAAGGATGCCGCTTTCCTGAAAGCGCTTGAACGCCGATACGATGTCTTGTTTATAGGCGTGTACGAATTTCTCCTTTGTTTCCACGAAAAGCCGGTTATACATTTTCGCGAGGCCGCGGTAATCGGGAAGGCGCCGGGTCCGCTTGATTTCCTTCTCCGACAATTCAATGAGCTTGTCGATGTAGCGGACATAGCGGCGGCGAAGCAACTCGCTGGTGAGCATGGAGACCAGCGGCGGCGTAAGCGACATGGTCAAACGGAAGGGAAGCGCCGCGGCAACGCAGCGCTCCAATACCCCTAAAAGCGGTATGTAGGTCTCGGTGATGGCTTCAAAGAGCCACTGCTCCTCCAAATGGTGTTCGTGTTCCGGATGATGCACATAGGGCAGATGGGCATGGAGAAACAGGCAAAGATAACCTTGGGACATGGGTATCTGCTATTGAAAAAATGTGATGGAACTCGAAACAGGCGCGGACGCGGACCCTTGCGGCAATTGCTCGCTTGAACCGCCCCAGGACATTTCCGACGCATGGTCGGGGAATTGCCATTTGTTTTCTTGTAGGGATGCATGGCCGTTGCTCTCTACAAGAGATAATGGCGCCACGCCCTTAATTTCCCGAGCATGGGATATCGGAATGCCGGATGCATTCGTTTCAGGGGTATCCATCGACGCGCACGATGGAGGCTCTGAGATTTGCGCGATGATTTTTAGCGGAGCGCCCTTGGCGTGCTTTACCTTCATCCAGGTTATTGGGGAGCTCTCCGAAGCATTCGCGCTTGGCGTGGAAATCACGTTTGAATTCGCCATCGGATAAAACCGCCCTTGGGGGGTTCGCAAGCCCAGATCCGCTCTATATGACGCGTTATCGCATCTCACCTGCACATACCAACTTTGGACTGACGGCAGCACATCGATGTCGAACCATTGACCGGCATTTGAACGCGCGGATTCAACTCCGGTAACGTAGTGCATCCGCAGCGCATAAACGGATTTTTTAAACGGCGCGCCGATTTTCCGCTTGATCGCCGTGAGCGATGCGGGCGTGATCTCCCAGTAGGCGTAAATCCAATGCGGGTCACGGGCGATAAGGGTGACGCCCGTTTGGTTATAGCGTTGCGGCACATCGATAGCGTCGGCGAACAATTGAACGGGGCGTGCATCGGCCGTTACGGCCGTTTTCGCCTTACTCGGCGCAGGGAGTTTTTTCTTCAACGGAGGAACTTTGGATTTTCGGACTTTTTTTTTCGGCGATATGCGCGGGGCCGCCGACGGCTTGTTTTTCCTCGTCGTACCGGCTTTTTTCTTTGTCAACAATGAACTTCCCCGTCCGCCACGCCGGGACACGGCCTTTTTCAGGGAAGTCTTTTTAAGCGCTTTATTCCCACCCTTTTTCACGGGCGTGATTTTTCGCGGCGTTTTGGCCATAGCCAGTGATCCTCAATGCACGGGGAAACCCAAGAATTATCCTGTAAGAATATGGTTTGTGCTACTTTACATTTCAAGTAATAACACGGATGAGCGGGATTCGACGCGATAGAATTGTCCGCTCACGGGATCGGCATGCGCGACGTCAAGGCAATCGTCGGGCGACGGTTTTGCGGTATCAACGATCCTGCGCCATTGTTTTGCATCGCCGCTGTGCGGCAACTGGAAGGAAAGCCCTTCCCAATAGGCGTTCAACATCACGTGCATCCGCTCTTGATATTGCGGGTGGGAAAGGGTGAAGGCTATGCTGTGGGAATCATTGCCCCAATCCGGCGCGCCTAGCGTCACCCCATGCCAGACGATACCGGGTTGCGGAGAATTTTCCGCAGTGTTCAACAAGCGTTCCTGCTGAAATATGGCATGTTCCTGGATGAAATGGATCGTTTTTTTTACAAAAAGCAATAGCCCCCGGTTTTTTTCCACGGCGTTCCAATCCAACCAACTCAAGGCATTGTCCTGGCAATAGGCGTTATTGTTGCCCCGCTGGCTGCGGCGAATCTCGTCGCCCATGAGCAGCATGGGAGTGCCCTGCGAAACGAGAAGTATAGTGAAACAATTTTTAATCTGGCGAAGCCGTAGCGCCTCCACCGCCGGGTCGTCGCATTCGCCCTCTGCGCCGCAGTTCCAACTATAATTGTCGTTCGCGCCATCGGCGTTGTTCTGGCCGTTGGCCTCGTTGTGCTTTACATTAAAAGAAACAAGGTCGTTCAAAGTGAATCCGTCGTGGCACGACAGAAAATTAATGCTGCGGTTGGGTTCGCGTTCAGGTTTTACGTAGATATCGGGGCTTCCCATGATGCGCGAGGCCAGTTTCGGCACGCTGCCGCCGTCTCCCCTAACGAACTTCCGGACATCATCGCGAAACTGTCCGTTCCATTCGCTGAACCGGTCGCCGATGAAGGATCCCACCTGATACAGGCCAGCCGCGTCCCATGCCTCGGCGATGATTTTAGCGCCCGCGAGAATAGGATCGGAATCGATCGACCAGAGAAGGGGGGGGCTGACAAGCGGTTGTCCAGTTTCTCCCCTGGCCATGGCCGACGCCAAATCGAAACGAAAACCGTCCACGTGCATTTCAGTGACCCAATGACACAGACAGTCGGTAATCATTCGCCTGACAATGGAATAATTCGCGTTGACCGTATTGCCGCACCCGGTGAAGTTCGAGTAGAGCGCGGGATTCGGCTCAAGAAGATAGTAGGCGGCGTTCTCCAGTCCCTTGAATGAAAGCGTCGGACCTCGGTGGTCTCCCTCGGTCGTATGGTTGAAAACAACGTCGAGGATCACTTCAATGTTCGCTTTATGCAAGGCTTTGACCATGTCCCGGAATTCATTGATCGCTCCGAAGGCGCCGGCCCGGTGACTGTAGCCGTTATGCGGAGCGAAAAAGGCTAAAGGACTGTACCCCCAGTAATTTTTCAAGGACAGAGGACTATCCTGTTCGTCGAATTGCTGCACCGGAAGAAGCTCCACCGCGGTAATGCCGAGATCCTTCAAATAGGGAATTTTTTTTACGAGTCCGTCATAGGTCCCGCGCAGCGACTCGGGCAAGCCTGACGAGGGGTTACGAGTGAACCCGCCTACGTGCATTTCGTAAATAGCCGTACGGCTGTAGGGAATATGCAGAGGAGTGTCGCCTTCCCAGTCGTACGAATCGTAATCAACGACCACGGCCTTCAACGAATGGGCGCGATTGTCCCCCGGCCTCATCGCCGCTCCACGGTCGTATCGGGGGCATTTGGCGATCGCCCGGGCATAGGGGTCCAAGAGCACTTTCGACCCGTCAAAGCGCAGTCCTTTTTCCGGGGCGTACGGTCCGAATGCCCGCAATCCATAGAGACTGCCCGGTTTAAGGCCTCGCACGAAAAGGTGCCAGTAATAAAAGGTTTTATTGACAACGGGGTCAAAGGGTATTATACGCGGATTCTCATCGTCTACATCGTCGAACAACAGCAATTCCATCGCAAGGGCATTATGGGAGTAGACGCAAAAATTTACTCCGTCGGGAAAAACGACCGCCCCTAGAGGATGGCTTTGACCCGGAAGAATATCTGGTGCCATGGTTCGCATTTCGCCTCGGTTTTTGTAAAATTTATTTGCTTTTTTTCGATATCGCTTTTTCGTTTACAAGAATGAGCATCGGGCGGTCGCCTTGTCCCGCGAAAGGAAGAGGAATCGACATCGCCGCATAGGTCGTATCGCTAACGGTAATGGATGAATCCGTATTGCTTGACACAGCAGCGCCGGGGTCGGCGCCGATGATGTTTTGGCCCTGTTTAAGAAGGATTTTAAATCCGTTCGCGACGGCGAGCCCGGCAATAAAATCCTCGTCCACGTTTTTCCCTCCGCTGCAATACAGCACGGAATCGAGGATTTTAAAACGAAGTTGCGCTTGCAACGTAAGCGTTTTCTTTCCTTTTACGTTGTCCATGATAAACGAGGCCTGGTCGCCGAGAAGCCCGGCCTTGTCGGCGATGGATGTCCCCGCGCTCGCGGGAAACTGAGCGCACGAAAGAAGAATGTGCAGGGAATCGGTTATTTCAAGGAACGACAAGCCCATTGGCTCCATGTATCGCTGCGCGAAATCGGTCACTTCCGGGGCCGACCGATTGTTTTCAACCAGCAATTTCATCGAAAAATCCCTATCGGCCGCCACGCCTCTTGAAAATGACGCGACCTGGTCCGCGATTTGACGGGACTGGTTTTGGATTTGACGTTCGACGATGCAGCGCATATCGGATAATTCATTCACGGATTGGTTTTGCTTGGGGGCATGTTTACAGGAGAACATCAAGCACAGGATGCATGAAATACAGAGAGAAAGAATGAATTTCGCTATGTTGTTTTTCATATCCTATAAGAAAACCTTCTCAATCCTGCTAAACACTTCATCGATGGTTCCTAGCCCGGCGATGTCGCGAACGATGTTTTTCGGTCTATAATAGGCAAGACATGGTTCGCTCTGATTTTTATAGGTGTCGATCCGGTTTTGGATGACCTTGGGGTCCGCGTCGTCGGCCCGGCCCTCTATTTCCGCGCGCTTGGAGAGCCGCGCCCGTATTTCCGCGTCGGAAACCGCTATGTTGACAACATGGTCAAGGGCGATTCCCAGCGATGAAAGCATTATGTCCAGTCCCCGCGCCTGGGGAACGCTTCGCGGGAAACCGTCGAGCAGAAAACCCGCCTTTACATCGGGTTGGTTGAGCCGGTCTTTTACCATAGCAATGGTGACTTCATCGGGAACTAGTTTGCCCTGATTGGAATATTCCTTGGCGCTTTTGCCCAATTCAGTATTGTTTTTAATGTGAAACCTGAACATATCTCCCGTGGATATATGGGGAATATGCAGGAGATCGACCAGCTTTTTCGCCTGAGTTCCTTTTCCCGCGCCCGGAGGCCCGAATAATACGATATTTTTGCCGTTCATGGATATATTTTTCCTTTCAAGGAGAATTTATGCGTGTTGGGTGGATTCCTTTGCTATCGTAGTTAAAATACTTAAATTAGAATGCAATTTTCAATAATAAAGGAACGTAGTTTCAATTACCATGACCACTAGACGCGAAATGATTAAATATTCAGCGGCTGCAATCGCAGGCACGGCAGTATCGCCCATGGCGGCTTTTAATGCGTCTCCACCTCACGCGGCACTATATTGGCATACGATGGGCGAGTCCGTGGAATGTGAATTGTGTCCGCATCAATGCATTCTTAATGAGGGAAAAACCGGCAGATGCAGGACGCGGCAAAACATACATGGAACGCTCGTTACTCATGCTTTTGCAAACCCCTGCGCCCTGCACGTTGATCCGATTGAAAAAAAGCCGCTTTTTCACATGCTGCCGGGTACCCGGACCTATTCCGTGGCAATCGCGGGCTGTAACTTACGCTGTCTCAATTGTCAAAATTACACCATTAGTCAAAGCAGTCCGGACCAGACCGACGTGACGTATTTACCTCCCGAAAAAGCTGTTAAGGAGGCGATTGCGCAGGGATGCTCCTCCATTGCGTACACCTATTCCGAACCTACCGTATGGTTCGAATACATGCTTGCCACGGCCAAGTTGGCGCGGGAAGCGAGGTTGAAAAACGTCTGGGTGACCGCGGGGTATATCAACGAATCGCCGCTACGGGAGCTCGCCCCCGTTATGGACGCGGTAACCCTCGACCTTAAAAGCTTCAGCGACAGCCTCTATCAAAAGCTCAATGCCGGAAAATTGGAGCCTATACTGCGAACCTTGACAATTGCCCAAAAATGCGGGATCTGGGTTGAAGTCTCCAATCTCGTGGTTCCCGAGTGGACCGATGATTTGGGACAGGTCCGCAAGCTCTGCGCATGGATCAAGCAAAACATGGGTGAGGAGGTTCCACTGCATTTCCTGCGCTTTTTTCCGCTATACAAACTGGCAAACCTCTACCCCACTCCCACGCAAACGCTGCTTTCGGCGCAAAAGATCGCCAAGGAAGAAGGCCTTAAATTCGTTTATGTGGGCAATGTCGCCGAGGCGGATTCGAACACCTATTGCCCTTCCTGTAAAAAGCCGCTCATCGTGCGGGATGGTTGCATCATAAAAACCATGGCGATCGCCAAGGGGCATTGCCCTTATTGTAAAGTAGCCATCAAGGGACTATGGGGTTAGTATCTAAATAAACTTCATTTTTCGCGCCGCGAAAAAGAGCATCCGCAGCAGTAAAATACCGTGTTCCCAGCGCCGGATATTGGTGGTTCCGTAGCGGCGCTGGTGATAGTGCACGGGCAACTCGACTATTTTCATACCGAGGCTTGACGCCCCAAAAATAAGATCGAAATCGCCGAAGGGATCGAAATCGCCGAAATAGGAACGGTTTCGCGCGATTTTCAAGTAACTTTCCCTCGACAGCGCCTTGGCGCCGCAGAGCGTGTCCTTAAAGCGCTGACCAATGACAAAGGAGAATGCCCCCGCGAAAAATTTGTTGCCGATCATGTTCATGAATTTCATCGCCTTCGCGTCCACGGGATAGACCAGACGGCTGCCATTGACGAACTCACCCTTGTCGTCAAGAAGCGCGTTGTAAAATTTCGTAAGGTCTTCGGGCGCAACCGAGATATCCGCGTCCAAAATGACCACGATCTCCTTCGTAGCGAGTTCAAAACCCCTGCGTACCGCGTCTCCCTTGCCTTTTCCGCTTTGCCGCGCCACAATAATTTTTTTTGATGAACCGTATTTGACGGCCGCCTCCCGCAACACATCCCCAGTGGCGTCGGTCGAATGCCCTTCCACGAAAATGATCTCGTCATCAGGCCCCATGCGTGGAATCCGTGTAATGAGTTCTTCAATGGTGCCCGCTTCGTTTCTGGCGGGCACAACAACGGAAACCGACGGCGTGAACGTCCGTGCGTTTTTCAAAAGCGGACGGGCGACGAGAATATTGACCAAGGAGAAATGCCTGAAAAACGGCAGGGGCGCGACGAAGCGGTTGAGAAAATCGCTTATCAGCGGAAAATACACCGGACAGAGAACATGGAATTCTTTCCTGACCGCTTCAAAGCCGGTCAGATGTAAAAAATTATCGACGTCCTCATGGGTAAGCCAGTTTTGTTCCGGCGTCCGGTATCGGATCTGCAATAGCGTGGCCAGCCTTATCAGCGGCCTCCATAAACCGCTATAATAGGTGATGATGAGCCTTGTGCGGCATTCGCATAGGTCGTGCAATCGTTCCAACAGCGCCTGAATGTCGTTTTCATAGTGCAGATTTCCATTGAGCAGAATTACGTCGGAATCCATCGAACGGATTTCTTCCCAAGTCTCGAACCGGGCGATGGGACTTGGCATGGCCCGTGCGGGAAAGACGGGCATATAAACCGCGCAACGCCTGTTTTTAAACAATGAAATAAGATGATCGTGGTGGGGAGCAATTTCAACAACCGAGGAGCCCGGCCGTATGAAGAGCGATAGATACTTGTAGAGAAGCGTATAAAAATATGATTTCATGGCCGGTTTTTAGCGGCGAATAAGGTATAGTATTTATTTCCGCGGCATTGGACTAATTCCTCGGAAAAAGGAACTAATTTGCCTTTTAGCAACAAATTCGGCGAATAACCGCATTCTTGCAGCAATTCGATGACAAGGCGTGTTGACGAACCGGCCTGCCGTAAACCGCAAGGCCACAATTCCGTAAGGAGAAGGCATCCCGGGTTGTTTAAAAGGATTGCCTTCATTCCGAGAAGAGCTTTGTATTCATACCCTTGAATATCCATTTTAATGAAATCAACCGGCCGGCCTTCCATAAATGAATCCAGTGAAAAACAAGGGACTTGTTGTTTGACCCTATTCCCATCAACATGATAGGTCCTATGATCGACATTTAAATCATTGGAAATATACAATTCGATTACGCCGGTCCGATCGCTTATTGCGCCATGATGAACCTTTGCATTGGAATATTTTCGGGTTAGTTTTGCAAGAAGGCTGAAGTTACGGGAGTCCGGCTCAAATGCATGGACGAGTCCGCCGTTTCCGGTAAGCCTTGCCATGAACCGCGTAAAGACGCCGATATTCGCTCCTATATCAATAACCGTATTCCCCGGTTTTATCGAACGTTTAAGAAGGGCATATTCATCCCGTTCCCTGATTATTTTATACAAACGGTAGAATGGGTAATACATCCGGAAAGCGTTTTTATAGAGGACATTGGCGCAACGAAACAACGGATAGTTCTTCATACTATCGGCAAAACCCCCACGGTCGCCTGCCGTATTTAGCAAGATTCATTTTCATGGTATCCGGAGGACTATGTTTATAAAAACGCCAATACATCGTGGAGGATATCGAAAAGGGATCGTTGCAAAGCGGTCCCAGCGCAATTATCCCATTCCCTAAAATAGTCGCCCCCAAGGCGGCCGTTAAAAGCCATCCCTTCAACCGATATGGTTTTTTTGTTATTGTAGCTTCATAGGCTCGAAGTGCATAGAAAAGAAAAACGACGAATATCGGTTGATAGATGCGCGCCGCCCAGGTTCCTTGCATGTGCCATTTGTAATCGATCGAGGGTGAACAATTATTGATCAGCATGATTCCCAAACAGACCAAGATAAGACAGGTTTCTTGAAGAATAAGCTGTTTTTTTACGATAATAAGGGCGACCAGGAAAAACATCGGTAAAAACAAAAAACATGAAAAGACGAAATTGGCGCAAAGGATTTTCGGAAGGCCCGGCGCAAGCGCGAGCAACCCTGAAAATGCCGCCGGATGAAGATAGCTCATTGCTATGTTTTTGTAAATTGCGCTGTTTTCGCTTGAAAAAACTCCGCCGAATACAAAATGCAGGAGCGCCCACCAGACAAAGGTGCATAAAAGCATTCCAACGATGGCCACGGGAATAAAAGAATACTTTTTTTTGAAAAAAAGAATCATGAGTATCGCGGGTCCAAACACCGGCATGAAATCATATCCGGTAAAAAGCAATCCCGCGACCAGGGAAATCGCGCAAACGTTTTTTAATGTCATACAGGAATTTAATTTCCAGAGCAGCATGTAGAGCCACAGGCATCCGGGTACGATAATGGCGTATAAAAACGGCTGTCCCGAATAATAGGTTATTCCGGGATACAATGCCAGAAGCCACATACCCGCGAGCGCGGCGGTTTTCCCTATTGTTCGATGCGCAAAAAACGCGAAGCTCCAGAAAGCAAAAAGCGTCAGAAGCGCGTTGGTAATGATGCCTCCAAGATCATGTTCGAACAATTTCATGAACGGGTAGGCAAGGCAGTTGTAGAGGATACGGCGTTGAACCACGCTGTATCCCCAACAATTTTTGGGCTTTCCATCCAATAAGAAAAAGAGCGCTGAAAAATGATGATAATCGCCATTAAAAAGATAATGGCACTTTGGTTCGACCAGAGGATACTGTGGAGGGAAATTGACGGTATTGGCATACGGTGAAAGCGTTCCCGTTGAAAAGTACATGGAAGCGATAAGGGCGACGGTTGAAGCGATAAGGTTGATTTTAAAAAGAAGGGAAGTGTTTTTTAACCAGTTAAACGATTTCCAAACCCGTACTACCAGAGACTCTTTCATGAAGCCTTGGACAGTGCATAGTATTGCGACGAAAAACCATGTCCATACGATGAGCCGAAGGATGGAATTACTTTTATGGTAAAAAACGGAGGATTCGCCGGGATGGTGGGACATGGCCCAATAAAGACCTATGCCGACCACGGTCAATACGCCTAAAATAGCGAAGAGCCCCGCCAGGAGACGAGATTTACCGGAAAGGAAACAATGAAATGTCGTTATGGTTTTCAACATCAAACATAGCCTTTATAAAGCCATGCTTTATTATACTATAAAGAAACTCATTGTGAATATAGCGGCGCATTTTTAAAATAAAGTTTCCCCGCTAAAAGGGTGAAGTATTTTGGAAATAATGGCGAACACGGCTTTGGGAAAGACTTTCCTTATGAACTTTTCCGCTATCAAAGCTCTCCCCCTTGGGATTTTTATAGCGATTGGAGGTATTGTCATGCTTTCAAACAATAATAATTCCTTTGCCGGCGACGCGGTCCGCAAGCCCGCCGTGGCGGGTCAGTTTTACACGGCAAATGCTTCGGAATTAAAAAAAGAGGTGCAAGGATACATAGCAGCGGGCGGTTCGAAAAAAGACGCTTATCCGAAAATGATCATCAGCCCCCACGCGGGCTATGTTTTCAGCGGGCCCGTAGCGGGAAAGGCGTACGCGACTATTGACAAAAATACAACGACCGTTATTCTTATCGGTCCGTCGCACCATGAATGGTTTTCCGGCGTTTCCATTTCGGACGCGGATTATTACGCAACACCGCTGGGTAATGTGGCCCTTGCAAAAGACATTATCGCCAAACTGCGGAAAAACCCCTTGGTCCACTATATAAGCGCCGCCGACGGACCCGAGCATAGTTTGGAAGTGCAATTGCCGTTTTTACAGGTTGCGCTGCCGTCCTTTTCCTTGGTGCCCATCATCACCGGAAATGTTGATCCCAAGGAGGTGGCCGAATTGGTCTCGCCGTTTATATCCGCCTCAACGCTCGTGATAGCTTCATCCGATCTGTCACATTATCACGGCAGCTTGGAAGCCAAAGCGATCGACAAGACAACCATTCAAACGATTCTATCCGGCAATGCCGCTGGAAATTTAGACGCCTGCGGTGAAACCGCCATTCGCGTCATTATGCACCTCGCTAAAAAATCGAACCTTATACCTGAACTTCTTGACGCAAGGAATTCCTACGAAACCGCGCCGCAATACGGGTCGCAAGACCGCGTGGTGGGATATGCGTCAATCGGGTTTTTTAAAAATATCAAGTAGAGGCGCACGGCCGTTTTAATCCGCCCAGTTGCCCGCAGGCGCCGCAAATATCGCGCCCCCTGCTTTTCCGTACGGTTGCGGCAAGGCCTTGTCTAAAAAGCGCGTCCGCGAAATCCTGTAGTCTTTTCTCCGAAGGCGATGGGGCCAATAGTCCCGCGCCGGGATTGACCGGAATAACGTTGATTTTGCATTCAACTCCCTTGAGCAGCCGGGTAAGCGCCTTCACCGCCTCCGGCGTGTCATTGTCCCCTTCAACAACAACGTATTCGAACGTCACTGGCCGATTGGTCTTTTTTTCATAACGCCGGGCCGCCTCCACAAGGGCTTCGATGGGATATTTTTTATTGATGGGCATGATGCGGTCGCGCTGAGGGTTATTATAGGCGTTGAGCGAAATGGCGAGACCGATGGTCAGATCCTGCGCCATGAGCCGTTCGATCGAGGGAACCACCCCCGCCGTGGAAACCGTGATCCGGCGCGCCCCAATGGTGAAAGCGTCCTCATGCATGATTATCTGTAAAGATGACAGAAAAGCGTCGAAATTCGCTAACGCCTCACCCATACCCATGAAAACGATATTGGTGACCGTTTTATCTTGATGCTCCGCGCAGTAGTCGTTTATGCCGATCAATTGTCCGAGGATTTCCTCCTGGGACAAATTCCTGATGAAACCCATTTTCCCGGTCGCGCAAAAAACGCACCCTAAGGCGCAGCCCAATTGGGACGACAGGCAGGCGGTCCGGCGCTCGCCGTCAATAAGGAGCACGCTTTCGATGGTTCCTGAGGCGCTAGCCGAAGCGTCTGCGGAGGCCTCCGCAGTTTCGAAACCGAACTTGACCGCGTCCTTGTGTTTCGATTCCGCGCAAAAGATTCGGTTAAGTTTTTTAAGGGAATACTTCCCGCTTAAAAGCGATTTGCTCGTCTTGGGGATGTTATTCATAGTGTCAAACGAGTCAAGGCGCTTTTGGTACATCCACTTCATAAGCTGCGAAGCGCGGTATTTCGGTTCTCCGAGGGATTGTAGTTGTTCGGAAAGACGCGGAATGGGTAGGTTTTTTAAGGAGAGGAGGGTGTTATTGGTCATGGTATTCTTGGTTTAAAATATGTGTATGTTGATAGGTTCGGCTATATTTATTTCGGCAGGATAATTGCTTATAATGCTTGACGTAGGTTTAATTTGAATTGTAGCAACCGCTCTATATAAGTTAGATGATTATCATCTTTACGGCAATTTCGTAGTATTATCTAAATCCCCCATTCCTTGCCGCACGTTTCAAAAATTTGCTCAATTCGGTTGTCATACGTGTGTTCCGCGAGAACTTTATCCCGCCCAGCCATAGCAATTGCTTCACGCTCCTCATCGTGTTCGCAATAGTAATCGATGAGCTTGAGGCACTCCTGCCACGATGAAAATTCGACGAGCTCTTTTTTGTCGCCTTCGGTGACGAAAAAACTTTTGTTAAGGGGGCGCCTTTCGGTGAGGACGAACGCGCCGCCGGCCTTGCAGTCGAAAATCCGCTGGGTGAACGAGGTTTTTATCTGGATCCGGTTGATGTTGAGGTTTACCTTCGTGGAACGGTAATAGGAACACAGGTTGGCATAATAGCGAGCGTCGGTTGACACTTGCGCCTTATCGAGGTACTTTGACCAGTAGGGGTCCCCGAAACACAGAAAGCGGCCTTTAAGGCTATTGGCCATTTCCACGATAAAATCCCTGCGATAAAAATACCCCACGAGCCACTCCATGCAAAACAGGAACCGCTCTTTCTCCATGGCAATGTTTGGCCATAACGAAGGATTTTCACGAAGATATTTTTTTATATCAACATCACGAGGATTGTCTTGGTACATTGCTTTCAGCTTGCTCAACAAGGCGGCGTGTCGCTGAAGCTCCCCTTCCGCTTCCTTGGTGATAAGGGAATCCAAAAAGATTTCGGATGAATTTCCCACGAACGCGCAATCCCTTGCGTATTCTTTTAGCGCATAGGTATTGAAATACAGCGGATCAACGGCCAAAGGCAAAAAATGCGCGGAATATCCTTTTTCCTTCATTGGGGTAATAAAGGATTCTTCGCTGACGAAATCCAAACGATTTTTAAAATTCGGAAGCCGCCGGTTATAAAAAATATCCTCATAAAACGGATCGTCGGTAAACCAATTGCATTGGTATGAGCCGCTGGAAACAATGAGGTCGCTCAGCGCGCACTGTAAATCGTACCCGGCATTATTGATAGATATGATTATCGCGGGCACATGAGACTTCAATTGATCGAATACCGATTGAGCGGCTTGCGGTGAGATCTGTGGTGGAATTGACGAGATAAGCAGGTTGATACCACGCCTCTTTTTCAAGGCATTTTCCACTTCCTGAGCGCAAAAGGTTTTCGATTTAAAAAAGACGACATTCATACCCTAACAGTATGACATTCAACGAAGAAAAAACGCAAGAGGAAATAAAACCCGGAATCGTGCGTCCCCCCAAACAAGAGTCTGTTGTTTGAAGCTATTGTTACTAGGGGGTGATTCGGCAACCGCAATCCAAAATAATTTTATTCTTTAGGAAATATAAGAAGATTTGTTTTTAGAATGGTGCGGTCGGTCGGAATCGAACCGACACAGGTTTGCACCCACATGCCCCTCAAACATGCGTGTCTACCAGTTCCACCACGACCGCACTATATTCCGCAGTTTTTACTTGGCTTTTCCCTTTGGCGACGGCGCTTGCGCCGGCGCAGGAAGAACCGGTAGGCCGCCCGTCGGCGCCTTCTGAGGCAAAGCGCCTTGCGCGGGAGCTATCGGCAATCCTTGACCCTGCAATACGGATGCAGGGGAAAAATTCTGTTGTTTTTCCGCGCGTTCCTTGAGCTGCGATTTAGACTGCTTGCCCGTTGGATGCGAAAGAAACAAGGACATGACAATGCATAGTCCCATGAAGCCGGTCGCGAATCCCGCGGTCAGCTTTGTCAATACATTCGCCGTGTCCTGGGTGCCGAACATGCTGCTGGCGCCCGCCAACCCGCCGCCGATCGCGCCCGAAATGCCGCCTCCCTTATCAGACTGAATAAGGACAAGAAGGCACAAAAGTATGCAAACGACCACAAAAATGAAAACCACGATTCCAAATAACATACGGCACCAACTTTCTGACCACTGATTAACCGGCTTTAAAAGATTCCACTGATTTTACAGAGGAACCGGATCTATTCTTTTATTGTCCCGTTAAGGGACCATAGCTTCTTATTTAGGAATCACGATTCCCGCGAAGTCATCGACTTTCAACGCGGCGCCGCCGATAAGCCCGCCGTCAACATCGCTTTTTGACAAAAGCAGTTTCGCGTTGTCGGGCTTCATGCTGCCGCCGTATTGAATGACGATCTTTTGCGCGAGGTCCGCGTCGTATATCGACGCAAGAATCTTCCGGATAAAGGCATGGGCCTCATTGGCCTGATCGGGCGTCGCGGTTTCGCCGGTGCCGATGGCCCATACCGGCTCATACGCGATGGTACATTTGAGCGCATCGTCCTTTGAAAGACCCGCAAAACCTCCCCGCACGTGCGATTCGACGACGCTCTGCATCTTTCCGCTCTTGCGTTCATCCAATGTTTCACCGACGCAGATGATCGGCAGGAGACCAGATGTTAAGGAAGCCTTTACTTTTTTATTGACGGTTTCGTTTGTCTCATGAAAATACGTCCTCTGCTCGGAATGCCCGATAATGACGTAGGTAACGCCCACGCTTTTGAGCATCGCGCAGCTTACCTTTCCGGTATATGCGCCTTTCGCTTCCCAATGAACATCCTGAGCCCCCAATTTGATGGATGAGCCTTTGACGATGTCGGACACGGCCTTCAGATTTATATAAGGCGGACATATCGCGATATCGACATCGGTAATTGAACCGAGTTTCGCGACCAGGCCTTTTGCCAAGACGCATGCCTCATCGAGCGTTGTGTTCATCTTCCAGTTTCCGGCAATAAACTTTTTACGTGCCATGATTGATAAAACTCCTTATATTTTCATTATTTCTTGCGGAGCGTTTCATGAAACGCCCCGTCATGAATATTACTTTTCAGTCAATGCCGCGACGCCGGGAAGGATTTTTCCCTCAAGGTATTCCAGCGACGCCCCGCCGCCGGTGGAAACATGGCTGACCTTTTTTGACAAACCGGCCTTTTTGATCGCCGAAGCGCTATCGCCGCCGCCGACGATGGTTATCGCGCCTTTCGCAGTGGCGTTCGCGAGCGCCTGCGCTATGGCGTTGGTGCCTTTTGCGAAATTTTCCATTTCGAAAACGCCCATGGGCCCATTCCAAACCACAGTCTTCGCGTTTTCGAGTTCTTTCGTGAACATCTCGATGCTTTTCGGGCCGATGTCCAGGCCCATCTGGTCGGCGGGAATGGCGTCCCATGAAACGACCTTCGAGGGCGACTCGTTTTTAAACTCGGCCGCTACCACCGTATCGACGGGCAGCAGCAGGTTCTTGCCTTCCGCATGCGCATCCTCAAGAATTTTTTTGGCGACGTCAACCTTGTCGGCCTCAAGCAATGACTTCCCTATTTCCGCGCCCCGCGCCTTGTAAAACGTAAACATCATGCCGCCGCCTATGATGAGCGTATCGACTTTGTTAAGCAAGTTCTTGATAACCTCGATTTTGTCGGACACTTTCGCGCCGCCGAGCACCGCAACGAAGGGATGCTTGGGATTGCTGACCGCCATGCCCAGGTAATCGAGCTCTTTTTTCATGAGATAGCCCGCGGCGCACTGTTTGATGAATTTGGTGACGCCCTCGGTCGACGCGTGCGCCCGGTGCGCGGTTCCGAACGCGTCGTTAACGTAGATGTCGCCCAGCGAGGCCAGTTGCTTCGAGAAATCAGGGTCGTTTTTTTCCTCTTGTTTGTAAAACCGCAAGTTTTCAAGAACGAGGATATCGCCGTCGTTCATTGCTGCAACCGCCGAAGTAACGGCGCCGCCGATGCAATCATCGACGAATGATACCTTTGCCGAAACTTTAGTTTTGAGGTTTTCCGCGACCGGTTTCATGCTGAATTCAGGCTTCTTTTCACCCTTCGGACGGCCCAGATGCGACATGAGAATGACTTTCGCGCCTTTTTCGGAAAGGTATTGAATGGACGGCAAGGACGCGTCGATGCGTTTTTCGCTGGTGATCACGCCCTTTTCAATAGGAACGTTGAAATCAACGCGCATGAGAACTCTTTTGCCTTTAACCTGCAAATCTTCGATGAACAGTTTTGCCATGATGATCTTCCCCGTTAAAAAAATCTACTAAGTAAGGGCGACGGGCCCGTCGCCCCTACTACATTATTGTAAAAAAACAGTCGTTATTTGACCGTTGCCATGTGCGCGACAAGGTCGAGCACTTTGCAGGAATAACCCCACTCGTTGTCGTACCAGGCGACCAGCTTGACAAACGTATCGTTCAGCGCGATACCGGCCTTGGCGTCGAAAACGGAGGTCTTGGATTCATGGATAAAATCGCTCGACACGACATCGTCTTCGGTATATCCCAGGATGCCTTTGAGTTCGCCCTCGGAAGCGGCCTTCATCGCGGCCTTGATCGCCTCGTAGGACGCGGGTTTCGCGAGACGGCAGGTAAGGTCCACGACGGAAACGTCGGCCGTGGGAACGCGAAGGGACATGCCCGTGAGCTTGCCTTTAAGATCCGGAATGACTTTGCCCACCGCTTTTGCCGCGCCGGTGGACGAGGGAATGATGTTGAAACCCGCCGCGCGTCCGCCGCGCCAATCCTTCATTGATGGCCCATCAACGGTCTTCTGGGTGGCGGTAACCGCATGCACCGTGGTCATGAGGCCTTCGAGCATTCCCCAGTTGTCGTGAACGACCTTGGCGAGCGGCGCCAGGCAGTTCGTCGTACAGGATGCGTTGGAAACGAATTGCTCGCCTTTATATGTTTTGTGGTTGACGCCCATGACGAACATCGGAGTATCATCCTTTGAAGGCGCGGACATGACGACGCGCTTCGCGCCGGCCTTGATATGGCCTTCGGCTTTCACCTTGTCGAGGAAAAGTCCGGTTGATTCGACGACATATTCGGCGCCTACATCGGCCCACTTAAGATTCGCGGGATCTTTTTCGGAGGTTATGCGGATCGCCTTGCCGTTGACTACGAGCTTTCCGTCTTTTGCTTCGGATGTGCCGTTAAACCTACCGTGAACCGTGTCGTATTTGAGCATGTAGGACATGTAATTGGCGTCGAGAAGATCATTGATGCCGACGATTTCAATATCTTTTCGTTCGCATGCCGCGCGAAAAACCAAGCGACCGATCCGTCCAAACCCATTGATTCCAACCTTGATAGCCATTAAAATCCTCCCTTGACTTAGTTGTAAAATAACCGAGTGATACGTATATACGGTTTTGAAGCGCTCTTAACTCTTTTAAAGCTTTTAAATATACTTTAGCTGCGCGTTTCCGGTCAAGAACTTATGCAAAGTCAAATTTTGAATTGGAAAAACAGGGACCAAAAACTATCTTTTACATTAAAAAAATACTCTCTCACCCTCCCATGCCGCACAGACGAAAGGAATGACAATGAACAGCAAAGAACTCGAACAAACTCTCGTCCTTATCAAACCCGACGCTCTAAAGAATTCCCTGACCGGTTATGTTTTATCCCAACTCTCCGAATTCCATACCGGCCTGCGTTTCGCCGCCGCGAAAATAGTCCATGTGAACCGTATGCTTGCCGAGGAGCATTACGCTGAACATAGGGGAAAGGTTTTTTTTCCCGCCCTCATCGAATATATAACCGGATTGAGCCATCATCCCGATACTCCCGGAACCCGGCGGGTAATAGCGTTTGTATACCAGGGCCCCGACGCGGTCAAAAAAATTCGCGATCTTGCGGGCCCGACGAACCCCTTGGTCGCCCGGGAAAAAATGCCCGGTTGCATCCGGGCGCTCGGTACGCTCGTGCCGCTCAAGGATTCCAGCGGAAAGGTAATCGGCGAACGCATGGATAACCTTATCCATGCCTCGGCATCCAACGAGGAAGCCCAGCGCGAAATAAAGCTCTGGTTTAAACCGCACGATATTCCTCCCGCCATGCAGGTGTATCCCACGGAAAAATGCGAAGGCCATTATTATTTCAAAGGCAGGAAGCTATTTACAACATACGAGCCCGACAGCGCCTGTTTGCTGGCGCCCGGACAAAGAGCCTGGAAATCCGACCTTGAAGCCCTGCGTTTGCTGCACCAAGGCTTGACCTCTCCATGCTCCTTTGAGGCCGTAGTCGCCAAGTACGTAATCAACGAAAACCTTGAAGCCTGACCGGATAAGGCCATGCAAAAAACCTTTCAGCCTTCATTTTTTAAATATTCGGCGCCTGCGGGAAAAAAACTTTTCTTTATCGCGGGCCCCTGCGTCATCGAATCCGAAAAACTATGCCTGACCGTGGCCGAGCGCCTGGCAAAAGCATCCTTGAGGCATTCGGTCGACATCATTTTCAAGGCCTCCTACGATAAAGCCAATCGCACCTCGGCCTCCTCTTTCAGGGGGCCCGGGAAAAGGAAGGGTCTGGCGATATTGTTAAAAGTCAAGAAACTGACCGGACTCGCGGTATGCACGGACATTCATGCTCCACTCGACGCCGCGGAGGCGGCCGAAGCGGCCGACATCCTGCAAATACCCGCTTTTTTATGCAGGCAAACCGATCTTCTCGTCGCCGCCGGGAAAACCGGGAAAACCGTCAATATTAAAAAAGGGCAATTCATGGCGCCTGCCGACATGCGTTTTGCGGTGGAAAAAGCGGGAAAACGGTCATGGATCACCGAGCGGGGAACCTTTTTCGGGTATAACCGACTGGTCGTTGATTTTACCGGAATACGCGTCATGAAGGCGATGGGCGTTCCGGTCATTTTCGACGCCACGCACTCCGTGCAAAGCCCTGGCGCGGGAGACGGCTGCTCGTCGGGCGACCGGGAATTGGCCCTACCCCTGGCGCGCGCGGCGATCTGCGCCGGAGCCGACGGCCTGTTTTTCGAGGTCCATCCCGACCCCGATCGGGCGCTGTGCGACGGTCCCAACAGTCTCTTCCTCGCGGAGTTCGAACGCAACGTTCCCCGGTTTTTAGAACTGTTTGCGATGCTTGACAATTGGCGCGACCGCTGAGAATCGCTCACGCCGCGCGGTTCGAAAGCGGGATGTTCGCCGTCCGGCGAACCCGCGAAGAAGCGCCCCGGTTTACCCCTCCGTTTTCGTCTCGCCTTTCCAAATAAAAATTGACCCGCAATTCTGGCAGGTCATGACCCTGTTGGCTTTCCGGATTTCATTGATAAGCTGCGGTTCCAGGATCTTAAAACATACGGAGCAGGTCCGGGCGTCGCCGGTGACGAAGCTTAGCACGTTTCCGTTTTTCCTTCGCTTGAGGATATGATCGTAGGTTCGCAGGAGCGGCTTGGGAACCAGTGCGATGATGCCGGCGCGCTCGGCGGTCGCTTGGTCTATGGAAGCGGTGATCGTGTCCATCTTTCCCTTGATTTCGGCGATGCGGGGGGCGTTTTCGGACCCGATGGCGTCACGCTGCGCCGCGGCCTTGTCGATGGACTGTTGAAGCAGTTCGATTTCCTGGTCGAATTTTTTCAACTGGGCGTCGCCGCCGCTGACGATGTGCTTGAAATTCTCGATCTGCGTATGGACCGCGTCGTATTCACGGTTTGTTTTAATGGTGTTGAGAAGTTCCTGGCTCTTGTCAAGGTGCTCCTTGGCGTCGGCGATTTTTTCCTCAACCGCCTTTTTTTGACCGAGAACGTCGGCTTGTTTCTTTGTCAATGCGTCGAGGGCGTCCTGCGTTTTTTTTACGGCGACCTCAAGCTCCGCGATGGTCGCGGGAAAGCCTCCCTTTGCGCGGACGAATTCGCCGATGCGCGCGTCTATCCTTTGCAACGTGATCAATGATTCCAATTCTGCGATCATAGTTCCTCCATTGTGTTGTATGCCGTAACGCCCATGGGAAGTTCACGCCGAAACAAAAAAGCACTTCGTTGACGGAAGTGCTTTTTGGCGGTTGAAACGGTAGGTAGAATACCGGAACGTTCGGAACGATAAAATAACAGCAATATGCCTGTCATCACGCGGTTTGTTTTCTATTTTTATAAAGTGACTGGGCCCACTAGGGCTCGAACCTAGGACAAACGGATTATGAGTCCGCTACTCTAACCGACTGAGTTATGGGCCCAAAACGGCACTAAAATATACTTCCTGTACGGCGGTTAAAGCAATTGCCGGGTTAGAGAGTCGTTTTTACGCCGCATGCTTCCAGCAGGGATTGAGGGTCAACGCATGCGGTGCCGAGTTCGGCGACCGTGAGTCCCGCGGCATAGTTCGCCAGATACGCCGCCTCATAGGGCAAGGCCCCGCTGGTAATGGACGACGAATAAACGCTTATTACCGTGTCCCCCGCGCCCGTTACGTCGAACACTTTCTGCGCTACCGTGGGCAGATGCCTGAAAACCGATTTTTCACGGTCAAAAAGCGCCATACCGCGTTCGCTGAGCGTGATAAGCAAATAAGGAAGATTATATTTTTTAACGATGTTCCATCCGATGATTTTAATTTCTTCGTCGGAACAATGTGAAAAAGGAATCCCCAGCGCCGTGTGGGCTTCCTTGAGGTTTGGGGTGATGATGCTTACCCCCTTATAAAGGTTGAAGTGCCGCTCTTTCGGATCAATCGCAACAAACATTCCCCGCGCCTTGCATTTTTTAATAAGCGCGCCGATAAAAGGTTGTGAAATCACGCCTTTGGCGTAATCCGAGATGATCACTCCCTTCACCTGGGGAAGGATTTCCAATACGCTCTTCCATAAGCGCTCGCGCTCATCCTTCAGCAAATCGGATGTTACTTCTTTGTCAACTCTCACGATTTGCTGGTGCCGGGCCAGAATCCTGGTTTTAACCGTGGTCGGCCGCGCCGACGAATAGAGCCCCTCAACGCGACAACCGACTTTCTTCAGCATGTCCCTGAGCTCCCGCCCATCGGAGTCATCGCCGCACAGCGACACCAGATGAGGCGTCACACCCAAGGCGCTGAGGTTCTGGACTACGTTCGCCGCTCCGCCAAGCCTGCACGTTTGCGATTCCGCCTGGACCACGGGAACCGGGGCTTCGGGGGAAATCCTGCGCACGTCGCCCCAAATGTATTTGTCCAGCATGCAATCGCCCACAACCATGATGGATGATTTGTTGAAACCGTCGATGATTTTTATTATTCTGCCTGAAGCAATGGAATGTGTACGCACGTTACAACACCTTTCCGCCGAAAATAATGAACTGCCAAAAAGAAAAATAAGGAACGAAAAGAGGATTTAATATCCATGAAATCACGGGCACGTGAAACGCCCATTCAAAAAAAATACACACAAGAAAAATCATGGGAACCCGGCGCATAACCTTCAAATAACCGGCTATTTTTTCATTCGGAAGAAATCCCATGAGAATATTGGACCCATCAAGAGGCGGAATAGGCAATAGATTGAAAAATGAAAGGCCGATATTAATGATAAAGGCCGTTTTTAGAATAAGGATGATATAGTGTTCATTCCCAAGCACCGAGAAAAACTGACTACCCGCCCGGATAATCACGCCGATGATCATGGCGCATACAATATTTGAAATGGGGCCGGCAATGGCAACAAGAATCATATCCCTTTTGGGTTTATTCAGATTATAATAGTTCACCGGAACGGGTTTTGCCCAACCAAAGGGGCCGAATACCAACATGAGCGTACCTAAAAGGTCTAAGTGGGCCAAAGGATTGAGGGAGAGCCGTCCGGCCTGCCTTGCCGTGGAATCGCCCCGCCAAAGCGCCACCATGCCGTGTGCGTATTCATGAACGGTTATTCCGATCAAAATCCCCGGAGCTCGGATAAGCAAGCCTAAGAGAAAACCTTGAACATCCATTAAAAGTATTCCTTCTATTGCATGAGCGTTGTCCCCGGCGATTGCCGGTTTTTTTCCAGATCGGAAACGTCGATACCGGATTCTTTCAGCATTTCCGAAACCGTCACGAACGTATATCCGAGTTGTTTCAAATCGTCGATAAGCGTGCCTAGTATTCTATGTACCTGAGCCCTGGAGTCCTTGCGCACGGTTCCCAAATGCATGAGAATAATTCCCCCGGCTATTCCATCCGGGGCGCTTCGGGCCAGGGCGAGGATTTTTTCAAGCACTTCCTCCGGCGTATGAAACCCCGGCGTCTCTTCATCGGGCACCCAATCATTGCTGTCCAGGCCAAGTTTCCAGCTTTTCCCTTGCCGCCACCCGATATGCAGATAGCCGCAGCGTTGCGCCCACAGGCAAATGACGCGGTTTTTTTCCCCAAAGGGCGCCCGCCAAATCGGGGAGCAATGCCTGCCCGTTATGCTGAAAAACGCGCTGTCGGTGCGCGACAGTTCCCCGCGTAAAAACTCCTCCGTAACCTGGGGCAGCGTCGTGTGCGTATGATCCTGCGCCCAACTTGTCAAATGCGGATGCGAAAACGTGTGGTTTCCCGCCTCGTGCCCCTCGCCGACGATCCGCCGCACCGCGTCGGGAAAGGCGCGCAGAAAATCCCCCGTGACGAAAACGGTTGCCTTGACGTTTCGAGATTTAAGGGTGTCAAGGATATCGCCGGCGGCGTTGCTCAGCGAGCTGCCGTCGAAGGTAAGCGCCACCATGGCGCCGCCCGCGGCGCCGTTGTCGAAGGAAATCGGCAATCCGCCTGGGGCCGCCGGCTCGTCCAGGCCGCTCGCGGGCGCCGCGCCATGGTCCTTTTTCTGCGCCGCGGCGGCGCGCGCTCGCTTCAGTGTATCCAGTTGCCCGCGTAGCTCCGCGATTTCCCGGTTCCCGTTTTTAATATAGCCGAGGAGGTCCAACCGCTTTTCCTTGAGCTCGCCATACTGCGCCTCAAGTGCGATATTTCGCCGCATCTCCCACAAACCGAATACCACCCCGCACAGCCCCAGTGTAATGCCCGCCCATAGCATCAATCCTGAAAATGAAGGCGCCGCGGTTTCCGACGGCGCAAGGGGATTGACGGGCGCTTTATTTGGAGCGAGATCGGGTAGTTGAGCGCCGCATTCCTCAATGCAAAAATACTTTCCGTCGCGAAGCTGCGCGCATTGCCCGCAAAGCCTGCTCCCGCATTTTTTGCATTTGCCGAGCGCCGGAACTTCCGGATGACGCCGGCAAAAATGTCGGCGCCGTTTTTTAAAATGCGCCATTTCCCTCTAACCCGCCAAAGGACGGACACGTTACAGCAATTAAAATACTTTCCACAAAGAGCGCCCGCTGGACAATTCATCCCCGACTATTGTATCTTTATTCCATATGAACATTATCGAATTTTCCAATGTCACTAAAATCTATCGCAAAGGATTTTGGGCGAAAAAAGTCCCCGCGGTAACCGACTGTTCATTTTCCGTTGAGCAAGGCGTGGTCACCGGATTTGTCGGCCCTAACGGCGCGGGCAAAACAACTTCGATAAAAATGATTCTCGGCATGGTGAGGCCGTCCGCGGGCCGAATTATGGTTGCGGGAAAAAACCCCCATTGTCCGGACAGCCGAAAAGATATCGCGTATATTTCGGAGCAACCCTATTTTTACCATCACCTTACGGTCCGCGAAACGCTTCTTTTCGCGGCAAGGCTCCATGCGCGGCCGCGTTTGGGCATTGAAACGGACATTGAAAAAGCGTTGGTCCGTGTAGGGTTGGACGGTCTAGGTCAACGAAAAATAAAGGACCTTTCCAAGGGTATGCAACAGCGGTGCGCGATGGCCCAGGCGCTTTTAATGCATTCGAACATCCTGGTTCTTGATGAACCCCTCAGCGGTTTGGACCCTCTAGGCAGGAGGTTTTTTCGCGACATTCTCCGCGCCTGCGCGGAGAAGGGGACTACGATATTTTTCAGTACGCATATTATCGACGATATCGAATCGCTCTGCCGCAGAGTCGTCGTTCTGTCGAAGGGCCGGACCGAATATCAGGGTTCCATCGATGATCTCGTAGCAAAAGGAACCTTAGGTACGGACATTGTAATACCTGAAGTGACGGAAACGCTGAGAGAAGTCCTCATGCGGACAGGATGCGAAATATCCGTTCTTGCCGACAATAAAACCAATGTGTTTGTTCCGGCCAACCGCGATATCGTTCAATGTCAACGTTTGCTCTGCGAGCATCGCGTGTTCTGTGAATCCATGACGAAGCGTTGCACGCCGCTGGAGGAAATCCTGTACCGACGCAACCGGGAGCAAACCGACCTATGAACGCTATTTTTCAAATAGGCATGAATACGGCCAAGGAAACCGTGCGTAATCATGTTGTTTACATGGTGCTTCTTTTCGTCGTTCTGCTCATCGTTCTTTCGGTTTCCTTCGGCGATTGGTCGGTTTTCGCGAGGATACAGGTCATCGAGGATTTCGGACTTGCGGCAATGTCGGTTTCGGGGCTACTGCTCGCCGTTTTTATCGGCGTGGGAATACTGGGTCGGGAGATCTCCTCTAAAACCGTCTATCACGTGGTTGCGAAACCGATAGCCCGCTATCAATTTATACTTGGGAAATACGCGGGCCTCTTAACGGTTCTCGCGCTCAATTACGCGATCATGACGGCATTCTTCATGGGAACGCTCGTCTGTCTTGGCGGTCAAATAAAAATGACGCTCGTTTCCGCCATCATTTGCATCGGGACCGAAATGGCGATCATGATTTCCGCGGCCCTGTTTTTTTCCACCTTTACTTCGCCGGTATTGGCCGCCATGTTTTCAACCGCGTTTTATATCGCAGGCCATTTGAACGACCTTATTTCGATCCGGTACATCTCAAAAAGCTGGAGCCTTTATTCCCTCGTTTTAAAAATTCTCTATTATCTACTTCCCAATTTGGAGCATTTCAACATTCGCGACCGTGTCGTCTATGACGCGGCCATGCCCCAGGGGTTCCTGGAACTGGCCGTTATATATGGTTGTTTGTATATCGTTCTGTTCCTTGTTCTTTCGTGCGTTATCTTTCAAAAAAAGGACTTGTAGCGTGCGCCGCGGTTCGACGATTATCGCATGTATCGCGTTTCTGGCATCCCTCTATGGAGCCGATTTCCTCGTTCAAAACAAACTATCCGAAATAAGCGCATCGGTAAAGGTCCCGCGCAGCATGGCGTATGTACCGGAAAGCGATAAAATCCGGCCCTGGCTTTTAGGGTTTCATACGGTGTATGCGGATTATTTATGGATACGGACCACGCTGTATTTCGGCGGCCATTTAATGGGCGACAGGGATTTCAATTGGCTTACGCGCATGATCGACATCATCACGCGGCTCAATCCCCGATTTTATCCGGCGTACGAATTCGGCGGACTTCTTCTTCCAAAAATATGCAAAACGCCCGAAGTTTCTAAAATCATCCTTCAACGCGGCATCTGCGCGAACATAGAAAAAAAATGGAAATTGTATTTTTATCTCGGCATGCTTTACTTCGAGCAGTATGATGATTACGAAAACGCCGCTCGGTGCATTGCAACGGCGGCGCAATTGCCGGGAGCGCCGGCGCGAAAATTAATAGGGCTTGCCGTCGCGTTGCATAACAAATCCCCCGGCCCGGCAAATAACGGCCAATTCCTCGCGCTGCTGTATAACACCAGCGAAAATCCCGAGGTCAAGCGGTTTTTATTGGAACAACTGAAGGCACTTTCTATTGTGCAAGGGAGAGATTGACGCTATGAACTTTGATCCATCGTGGTCGGTTTTATTCATCGGCCTTCTGGTGATTGCCGGCTTGCTCTTCCTTTTTAAAAGTTTTAAATTGCCCCCTACGTATCATAAAAACAAGGAGCAGCGGGAAGAAGTGAAGAAAAAGCTTGAAGACACTCCGCTGGAGCCATAGTTGATTTTTCACGTGCGATTGCCATGAAACATTCCAACCTGATCATCGCCATAACCATCGTCTTGTTTGTTTATACGGTCCTTAATTTTTATTGTATCAAGCGCTCCGCGCAGGCGCTCTCCGGACTTGGCGTTTTTAAAACAACGATCATCGGCGTTCTGATCGTCTTGGCATGCGCTCTTCCCCTGGGCCGAATAGTCGAGATGTACCTTAGGAACGCGCTGACGCACGTCGCAGTGATCGCCGGATCACTCTATCTTGGGGGTATGTTTTACCTCTTGCTTACCGTCATGCTGGCCGATTGTATTCGATTTGGAGACCGATTATTCCATTTTTTATCGCCTTCATTTCTTGAGAATCCTTTTCCGGTCCTTCGCGTTGCATGGCTTATACTGGCGGGCATGATAACCATCGCCGTCGTTGCCGGTAATCGGCTCGCCACGCATCCTTGTCTTCGAACCATCGATATACATGTCGCAAAAAAATCCTCCACGCTCAGCGAGCTGACTATCGCCGCGGTTTCCGATATTCACTTCGGAACTGTGCTGGGAGAGGAGCACATGAAAAGGATCGTGCGTTGCGTAAAGCAAGCCGGTCCGGATATAGTTCTCTTGGCGGGGGACGTGTTTGATGAGGACATCGACGACGGGCAACGCGGCCATATCGTTGGATTGCTTAAGGAACTATCGTGTCCATTGGGAGTGTACGCGGTAACGGGCAACCACGAATACTACAGCGGTCTGGCAAAGGCGGTTTCGGTGCTTACGGAAGCGGGCGTGATCGTGTTGCAGGACAGCGTTGTTCGAATACCTGGGGCGTTTACCCTGGTGGGCAGAAAAGATTTGACCGCAATGCGAATGGGCGGCGGGCGGAAATCGCTGCAAGAGATCATGGAATCCATTGACCGCGGTCTTCCCTGTATTCTCATGGACCATCAGCCGTTTCATTTGGAGGAAGCGGAGAAAAACGGCGTTGACGTTCAGATATCCGGCCATACCCACCATGGCCAGCTTTTCCCTTTGAACTTATTTTATCGATGGATCTACGAAACAAGCTGGGGGTGTATACAAAAGGGGAAAACATGGATCGTGGTGTCCTGCGGCGCGGGAACCTGGGGGCCGCCGATCCGGACGAATTCCCGGTCGGAGGTGCTGAAGATTAGAGTGACATTTTAAAATTGTCGTTATGCCTCAAGTATAATTGTCGTTCATCAATACCCGTATCCTTTGGGGTAGGGCCAGAAGCGACACATTGCAGCCGTGCATCGGAGGGTAGGAACAACCTCCTTGCTCGTTTCCTGTTAAACGGGTAATTCTCTCCAGAAATGGTCGCAAGACCTAGTTTCTATTTTTTTCAATAATGCCATCAAAGTAGCGACAGTTTGATAAATTCGCTTGTAGACCATTGTCCCTGCAAATACCGGCCTACGATTCAGTTTTCGCGAAGGTCATCCGAGTAATCAGCTGCTATCCGGCGGCTCAGACGGTGTTTTTATCCGCTCCATCAACGGCTATGAATATATATGTAGCATAAACACTACATATAATAGTATATTCGTAGTATGAATACTACAAATAATCCCCTCCATCCGGTTCTGGCCGACTGGTTTTTCCAAGCCCCCGTCGTGTCGGGATCCGCCCGATACCTTGGCGGATATTCGATAGGGATCGATCGGCAGATCGTCGCGGTAATCGGCCCTCGCCGCTCGGGCAAATCAACGGTATGCCGTCAGGCCATTCAAACACTCATTTCTTCGGGAGTGCCGCACAGCAATATCGTCTATGTTAATTTTGAAGATGAGCGTCTTTTACCCGCCGGCGCCGGCCTTTTAACCGGCTTGCCGGATGCGCACCGGGAGCTTGTTGATGTTGATGCCAAACATCCGCTCTTTTATTTTCTTGACGAAGTACAAAATGTTCCTGCGTGGTCTCAATGGATACGGCGCATGACCGAAATGGACCGGAAGGTTCGTATCATCATTACCGGTTCTTCCTCGCGTTTGCTCAGTCGCGAAATCGCCACCGAACTTCGCGGACGGGCGGATACGGTTGAAATATTCCCTTTTTCTTTCAGGGAGTATCTACTTTTTAAAAAGCAACTGCCGTCACGACCCGACAAAATGCTCCTGCATTCTTCGCAGGCGCCTAAATTTTTACGATATTTCATGGAATATTTGACCGGAGGAGGATTTCCCGAACGCTTTCAGGTAAAGGATGAACAATTGTTGCTGCAAGGATATTTCAGGGGAATGTTCGTGCGCGACCTGATCGAACGCTTCGGCATCGGCCATACCCGAATTTTCGGGGACTACCTCAAGATTCAATTGCAACGTTTTGCTTCCCTATGTTCGCTTGGTTCTTTGCAAGGCGATCTTAAAGCCATCGGCCATTCAACGGCAAAGACTACCTTGGCGCAATACCTTGACCATGCAAAGGACGGTTTTTTGCTTTTTGATGTGCCGATATTTGCGAATAAGATAACCGAACAGTTGCGAAATCCCGTAAAAATATATGCGATTGACAATGGTTTAGTCCGCTCGATCCGGTTTTCCAGCACCGAAGACCAGGGACGCTATCTCGAAAACCTTGTGTATCTTGAACTGCGCCGCTGTCGGAAAGAAATATTTTATTGCAAAGACCAGGCGGAGTGCGATTTTCTCATTGCGGAAAAAGGCCGCCCACAACAGGCAATTCAGGTGTGTTGGGATCTTTCTCAACCGCAAACATTAGCGCGTGAACTGCGGGGGCTCATGGAAACTATGGACCGATACAAACTCAAGGAGGGCTTGATTTTGACCCGCCATGAAACCGGGGAGAAAAGGGTGGGGAATCGCGTGATTAGAATTCTGCCCGCTTGGTGGTGGGCCTTACAGGAGCAATAAGTCTCTATCATGGCATGATCCTCATCAAACACGTCCCCCCGCCAAGAGCACTGCAATTCCTCACACCATCTGCATGAAGATCGTCGCCTTGTCGAATTCGTCGTCGATGCTCTCCAAAAGCTGTTCGAGCGCCACGTGCTCGAATCCGAGGTCTTTCCATACCGCGTCGGAAATGAGGGGAATGCGGTCGTCGCCGCCATTGCCGATATTCATTGCTCTTACAAGAATGTCGGCGGTATGGACGATGCCGGTTATCGAATAGTATTCGGTCGCTCCCGACGGAGTATGATGGAAGCGGACCACTTGGTGAAGGTTTTCGGGAAGGTTCCAGCGGCGCGTGATGATGGCGCCGATGTCCTCGTGGGTGATGCCGAGGATTTCCATTTCACTTTCTAAAAAGAGAACCCCCTTGGCGCGCGCGTTTTTAAAAACCGCCTCGAATTCCTCGGGAAAATAGTAATACAGCAGGATTTTGCCGATGTCGTGGATGAGACCGGCGATAAAGCATTCCTCCTTTTCCTTGAACCCGATATGCTTGGCGATGGCCTGTGAGGCCGCGCCGCAGCCGATCGAGTGAAGCCAGAACTTTTCCATGTCGAACCCGGGCCGGCCGCCGCTTTGTTTGGTGAACGCCTCGAAAATCGACGCGGTGAGGACGATATTCTTAACCGTGGAGAAACCGAGGATGACCACCGCGTGAGTGATGGTGCTGATCTTTCCGGGAAAGCCGTAAAAGGCGGAATTGACCAATTTGAGAACCTTGGAGGCCAGGGCCTGGTCCGTGGTGATGGCCTTCCCGATTTCCTCCGCCGATGTGCGGGGGTTTCCCAGGAGTTTAGTCAATTTGTCAATAACGATGGAAAGCGTCGGGATCGTCGAAATGGTCTCAAGCGTCTGGCGGATCGATTGTTCCGTTTTCAGGTTCATGCTTGCTCGGCGCCTTTTTGAATAAAATGACTTTGCACGGCGACATAGATTTTATTCATGGCGGGGTTTCCCATGACCCTGGAAAATTTTTCCTTCAGGTTATTTTCAATGTCCTCCGAGGATACCCGTGGAACGTTTTTATGCTCCGCGGGTTCCTCGTCGCTTTTAATATGGACGAAGGTAATGCCCCAATTTTTCAAACGCCGCCCAAGAGACGCAGTAAGCGGCGTGCCCGAACCAAGAAGAACATTGCCTGACGGACCGCACACATCCCTGGCAAGAACCATTTTATCGCGGATATCATCAACGATTATTTTTTTCATGAATCCTTTCACTTCCACGAACCAAACAAATTATATATATATGAAAAAAGAATATACAATCGTGAAAATGTAATTCAAAGATTTTATTCATGGCGGGATTCCATGTCTTTTTCAATAACCATCCTCGCGGTGGGGAAAAAATACGCTCCGCTTGACGAAGAAGCCGAGCGTTACGCGTTGCTTATACGGCCCCATGCGCTGGTGGGGATGACGGTGATAAAATCTCCGTCGCCTTTGGAGTCGTCGGCGAAGGAGAAACTCGCGCAGGAAGGCAAGGCATTGAGATCGAAATGGCCCGCGGGAGCATATCCCATAGCCCTTTCGGAGGAAGGCGCGTTAATGAGAAGCGTCCGATTTTCCGAATGGTTGAATAATCTGCTTCAGCGTCATCGGAAGCTGGTGTTTACCATTGGGGGAGCATACGGCCTGTCGCCGGCGCTCAAAGGCGAATGCAGAGAGGTGATAAGCCTTTCACCGCTGACGCTGCCGCATAAGCTTTGCATGGTGGTTCTGATTGAACAGATCTATAGGGCATTTACTATATTACACCATCATCCGTACCATAAATAACCGCATTCCGCTTTTTTGATGAATCGAAGGGAGAGCGCCATGGGGTGGGCAGTAAAGCGTTCAAAATACGATTGTCGACGTTGCGGCGGCATGGGAGGCGTGGGGATCAGAGTACTGTGGATTTGTCTGAGTCTTGGGGTGATCGCCGGCGCCGTGGTGTGGCTGCTGAATTCCCAGCAAAAGAACGAAGAGCGGTATTCCCGCAAGGCAATGGAAATAAGCGAATATGGGCTTTTGCGGGTGATGGAAAAACTCGGCGAAAAGCCCTCATGGAATTCCGGGTTTTCCAAAACCGCCTATGAGGGGGGATGGTATTCCGCGAAAGTGTATCCCCGCGTTAAGGGAGATACCGTCATGCTTGCCGTTGAGTCCGTCGGCCGCATCGGCGCCGTTTCAAAAAAGCAGGAATGCCTTCTCGTGTTATCCCATGTCAATGGAGATTCCGTGTGGATCAGGACCGCGGCCCCCTAACGCCGGGGTAGTTCTATTTGTAAATATCATCCGCCTCCGTCCGATTGCTGCAAAAAAAGCTTGTATTTTTCGCGTATCCTATACAATATATGGTAGTGATTTCTCAATGCACGGTAATGGGTTGTAGGAGTGTTTTTTTTGTTTTTTTTTAATTGACAATATTGTGCGGTTTTGATAGATTTTTTATGGACGGCGCCATGGTAAGGCGTACGTATATTGACAGTTAGAATGGTTACTTAAATTTATTTCTTAAGTTAGGCGCTTTAAACCGATTTAATGTATAAGAATTATTAATTATGAACTTACTGCAAAAACTTCGCGGTGAATTTTCAACCACCGGCCTGGACATCGGCAATCATTCCCTAAAGCTCATTAAGTTGCGGCATTTAAAGGACGGCTATTTTCTTGAGGCCGCGGGGATAAAAGAGCTTCCGCCGGGGACCATGGAAGGAAGTGAAATAAAAAACAGGGATGCGCTCATCGATTCGATCACAACGCTGGTTAATCAATGCGATCCGACGATCGTCGAAGTGGTTTTTTCAATGTCGGGCCATGGGATTATCTCCGATAAATGCACCTTCAAAATTGATCCCAACGAAAATGCGGAGGAGATGATTCTGTGGGAGGCCGGGCAGCGCAGCCCCTTTGATGTCGACGATATCACCTTGGATTATAAAATTCTTCATAGGAAAATGCAGACCAACGAGGCTGAGGTTTTGCTCGTTGCCGCTAAAAACCAGATCATGCAGAACTACATCGATTTGCTCTATGAGGCGGGGCTTAAACCCGTCATTGTCGACGTTGTGTCGTTTGCCATGAACAATTGCTACGCCCACGAAAGCCTTGCGGTTCCCTCCGGCCGCGGGACTGTTGCTCTTGTCAATATCGGACATAACCTCACCAACGTTACCTTCATCAAGGACGGCGTATATCATTCCTCGCGGGATATTTCGACCGCGGGGGATTTTTTCAATAAAACGATCCAAAGAAACCTCGGTCTCTCCAACGAGGACTCCTTGAATGCGCTTAAGGGACGTACGTCCGGCAATGTTGATGCCAACGCCGTCAAACAGAGCATCGCATACGCGGCGGAAGAGCTCGTTGCCGGAATCGATCTGGCGTTTTCCTATTTTAAAAGTTCCGAGAAGAGCGATTCAATCGACAAGGTGGTTCTCAGCGGAGGAGGCGCGTATATTCCCGAGATACCCGCGTTCCTCGAAAAACATTACCAGACGGCTATTGAAGTATCCAATCCACTGGCGATTCTTGAGTATGATCCGAGTCTGTTCGGTACGGTTGAGCCGCAGAAAATTTCGGCTCTTTTTACGATAGCCGTCGGTCTTGCCTTGCGGAAAGTGGGCGAGTAATGATAGAACGCATTGAAATCAACCTGCTTCCCGCCGCGTATCGCGTACATAAAAGATCGATCAAGCTGAAAAGGACCGTCGTTTATCCGCTTCTGGGGATTCTCATCGCCGGCGCGGTTCTTTTAGTCATCATGTTGAACATGGATGGTCAAATCAGCCAGCTTAACGGTGATATTTACAGTACGGAACAATCGATCAAGAAGAACAAGCCGATACGAGACGAAATAGTCAAGCTCAAGGAAAACAAACAGGTTATACAAGGCAAAATCGTGGCCTTGGAAAGGATCAGCGTCGACCGGGCGAAATGGGTGCGTATCATGGAAATCCTATGCCAGCGTTTGCCGGATTTTACCTGGTTGCTTTCGTGCGATGAAAAGGATTCGGCGCTGCATATTGAAGGAAAGACCTATTCATTTCCGGAAGTGGCCAATTTGATGACCCGGCTTTCCGAAAGCGAATATATCAAATCGGTTGATCTCTCGGGCATAGAGGAGAAGGACGCGTCCAAGACATTTTCATTCGCCGTCACGTGCAGGCTCAATCCCTATGTCGCGCTCGATAAGGCCGCCGTCGCCGACTCCGGGGCGGCCGCTAAAAAATCAAGGAGCGAATCTCGATAATGGCATTTAAATTGAATCTTAAAAATCCTCAACTGCGCGAACCGCTGATCATCATTGCCGTGGGAGTGGCCGGCATTGTTCTATGGTATTATTCGGTATATACCCAAAAAAACCAAATATGCGCGAAGCTGAAAACCGAGCTGGCCGGAAAGCAGAAGGAACTTAACAACATCCTTGCCCTTAAGCCGCAGCTTAACCGTTTGGAGGGGGAAATCGCCGTCGCGCAGCATAAATTGGATTCGTTGAAATCGATTTTCCCCGATCAAAAGGAAGTTCCCAAAATGATACGCGAAATAACGGGCGTTGCGCGCGCTTCCGGCATTTTTACCACAAAATTCAACCCGCGGCCGGACGTGGAACAGGAATATTATATAGAAAACAGGTATGATCTATCGGCTGTCGGCGGATACCATGATCTTGCGCGGTTCTTTAGCTTCCTGGCCAACATGCCGCTGATCATCAACCTTGGTAATGTCTCGATAAAAACAAATCCGAGAATTGAGGAATCCAAGAAAACCTCCGAAGAACATGGGAGTCCGATCAGCACCATCACCGCATCATTTACAATGACGACATTTTCTTCGAAGAAATAGGATTGGTGAACGTATGGCACGAGCAGTTGTGTACAAGCCCGCCGGTTCCCCGGGGCCGTCACTGAAAAAAGCGGCGGCGGCGCTTTTAACCATCGGTATCGCGGCGGGCGTGTTCGGCGCCGCGCCTGTGCTTTCAAGGCTTGAAATGATAGGCGGCGGCCGCGGTTTGGCGTTAACCCTTGGCGCCGACGCGCCGTTTCCTGTCACGGTGCGGGCGCTACCCCAGGAAAATAAAAATACGTCCGTCGTTTCGATCACCTGTACGAACGTGATTTACGGCCTCAGCGACTATCGGTTTTCAACGTTCCCCCGCGGGTGTCCGCTGATACTTATCGTCGCCCGTGAGGACAAGAGCGGCAATTCCGTTGAGATAACGATAAAAACGCTTTCACCGGTCGACAAGAACATACGATTGAAACAAAAAGACGGCCGATGGGTTATATTGCTTACTCCCGCGCCGATGAATGATTTTGCCTGGTCCGCGCAGGGAGTATCCTCCGGCGCTCCGCAGGAACGGATTCCCGCCGAGGCGCCGTCCGCGGCTCCCGCTCGCGGCGCTGCTATGCAGGTGACCGCGTCCTCGTTTCTCGAGGACATCACCATTCTCCACCGTGAACGAGTGGAAAAAGTCATTTTCAAATTCGACGCGCCCACCGAAATGATCGTAAAAAGCATGCCTGACCAGATTATGGTTCTTTTTGTCAATTCAAAAAACAGCCTCTCGCACGGGACCTTCAAATCGGAGAAGGATTGGTTGGTAAAAAGCATCATTTTAAAGGAAGTGGCGCATGGGGCTACGACATGGCTAGGGGCGTCGATATTCATAAAAAGGGAAGACGGTGTTAAACCGCTCGTGCAGACGTTTCCCGACCGGCTTGTTATCTATAGCGTTCGGGACACGAAACAATGCCTTTACCTATGGTCGGCGAGAAACGGCACGACGCTGTCCTATGATTTCATCACTCCCCAACGCTATCCGGTCGATTACAAGAATATAGAAAAAAAAGCGCTGACCGATTCGAAGGCGGACATGGGGAAAAACGGAACCTTCAGCGTTGGAGAACCGGTTACGGCGGCAAAAGCCGGCATCGATCTTCGCAAGGATTCGCATGAGTCAGCGGAGCCGTCGACGCCGCGGGCCGTAAGAATCGTCATTATCAAGAATACCGTGAATGTGCGGTCCGGCGCCTCGGCGAGTCCGTCAAGCACGGTGGTCGGCAAACTGCCGATGGGCGCGGTGGGTACGCGGGTGGGGAAAAGAGGCCAATGGCTGAACGTGGAATTCGGTGACACGCATGGATGGATCATGGCCGCGCTGGCGGTGGACAGCGGCAAGGTCTCCAAGGCGCAGTGGAACAACATCGAGGCCATAAGGACGGCAAAGGAAAAACAGGAAGAAAAGGCGCGCGAGGCCGTGCGCAAACAACAGGAAAGAAAAGCTCTCATGGAACAGGCGGCCTTGCAGAAAGAGAGAGCGCGGCAGGAAGGAAAAGAGCGGATTGCGCACGATGCGGCGGATAAACCGGCCGCCGTCGCGAACCATCCGAGTGACTCCGCGGCGCCGACCCCGTTGAGGGTTTTTCCGAAAACCATTGAATACCATGTATTCGGAAGGGACCCGTTCCTAACCCTTTCGCAAGACGAGGACGGGCCCTTGCCCACCATTGAAAATTTGGAACTCGTGGGGATACTTTACGACGCAATGGATCGGATCGGTTTGTTTGAGGATATACGGAACAAAACCAAGGCCTATGCGCTCAGGGAAAACGATCCGATTAAAAACGGATCTTTGCTGCGTATACAAAGCGACAAAGTGCTGTTTCTTATCAATGAATTGGGCATTTCCAGAACCTATGCCATGAAATTAAACAAGGAAAAAGAGCCGAAGGCTTACGAAGCACCTAAGGCATCCAAGGAATAGCGCATTGGGAGAAAATAAAGGAATAAAACATATTTTTCAGTTACAACAGGGGAATCGTATAAATCCGCTTAATCCGGATTAAACAATGAGGGTTATTATGAACAACAAAAAAATCGTGTCGCTTATCGTTATCGCCTCGGCAGCCGCAATTGCCATTATAATCAACCCCCTGTGGACGCGGGCCCAGCTGGATTCGTCCGGGCAGGAGTCCGTCCCCGGCAGGGGAATAAACGCCAATCTGCCGCCCATCGAGCGGTTTTCCGTGACCTCCGCGGAGGTTCGGTCGGTGCTTAAACAACTTTCCGAATACAGCGGGGTGGACATCGTGCTGCATGACAAGGTTACCGGAAGCATAAGCTTGTCGTTGACGCATAAAACATGGAAGGAGATCCTGTCCATCGTGTGCAAGGTGGCCAATCTGACGCTTGTCAGGGAATCCTCCTATTTGTACGTGATCCCTACGGAGGAATACCAAAAGATTTATTTAACGAACGCGACGGCCCAGCAACAGGCGCAAACCGTCGAGGAACTGAAGCGCGAAGTGATAAAACTCAAGAATGTTCCGGCGCAGGACATGCAGAAATCCATTTCCACGCTCATGTCGGCGCGGGGAAAAATCACCGTTGTCGAGCATACCAATTCCCTTATTGTTTTCGATACCGACGAGAACATCAATGCGATCAAGAATACCATTAAGGAACTGGATATCGAAACGGACCAGGTGTCCATTTCGTGTAAAATCATCCAGGTAAGTTCCTCGGTCCTGCAAAATCTGGGAATTCAATGGGGATATTTCGACAAACTGGGCGGCGTGGACGTAAGCGGCCAGCATTTGCCCGGCGCCGGCGTGGTCACCGGAGCCCTTGAAAAGCTTTCCTATGGTATTTTATCCCAGGATAAATTAAGTTTTTCGCTCGAATACCTCTTTCAAAACAGCAAGGCCGAGGTTATCGCGCAGCCCCAGATCACAACACTTGACAATAAAGAAGCGAATATCTTCATGGGGAGCCAGGTCCCGTTCACCTACCGCGACGAATCATTCAACACCGTCGTTAAAATGATCGACGCGGGCACCGAACTGACGGTGACGCCCCACGTGACGGGGGACAAGCGCCTGATGCTCAACCTCAAACCCAAGAAAAGTTCGTACACGATTTTGGGTAACGAACCGGTGATCAATACGCAAAGCGCTTCCACCAACGTCGTGGTGACCGACGGCGAAACCATCGTCATCGCGGGGCTTACGTCCAATGAATCCATTCAGGCGGAGGAAGGCATTCCGGTTTTAAAGGACATTCCGCTTATCGGGAATCTGTTCAAACGCACGAAGAAAACTCTTGACAAACAAGATCTCATCGTTTTCGTCACGCCGCATATCATCAATAAAAAAGTGGAAGCCGTGACGGAAAGCGCGGTTTCCGCTCCCGCCAAGGCGCAGTCGGTCAATGCCAAGTAATGCAAAATCGCGGGTAATGAAGTTTTAAAGAGGCATAGGACGCTACGCCTCTTTTTTTATGAAACGACCTCAAATGATGCTTGCTTCATTCGCTTTTTTTCTCATGAAAAACCAGTTTTCCCCTGAAAAAACAAGTAAATTATAGGCTATTATGAAACTCCTGCGCATGGTTGTCCTTGCCCTTATCGTTCCGGCACACATTCCCGCTTTCGCGGAGTATTCGCCCGCCCTACGCCTTAATCCCGATCTCGACGCCGTGATACGGCGAGTGTCAAACCGTTACGGCATTCCCTTGCCTGCGTCGCTGTATTTTGAGCCCGTGAACCTCGCCGACGTCCGCGCGTTTATCGCGAAAGCCGACTCCCTCGATGCGGCGGGCGCGCTATCGCCGGAGGAATCTTTTCAAATACGACAGATCAGCGAGCTTTTTTTAAAACCCCGAAGGGTGGCGGGGTGGTCCAGCGCGCCGCAGGACAAATCCTGCTATGCCAACGTGTCGCTCTTGGGATCGATCGATCCCGCCATACGCGACAGCGTCTCGCTACGCAGCAGGTGGATGCTTTCGCCCTCTTTGTCGGGGAACATCGGCAATCTTTCATTTTATTCTGGCCTTGACGTTTGGACCGACTGGTACACCGACACCATGTTCCGGCAATCCAACTACCAACCCTATAAAGGCATCCCCTACAACCTTTACGGAAGGGCTGACTCCTCGCATGCCCGCTCCTCCGATTTGCCGCGCGGCGGCATCCGCTACACCACCGAACGGGTGGAACTGGAAACCGCGATCGATTATCTGCGCATCGGGCCCGCGGTGTATTATCCGTTGCTGCTTTCCGGAAACGCACCGCCCGTTACGTATGCCCGCGCAACCTGGAACATCGGGCCCTTCGAGTATATCCACATGGCCGGCCAGCTTAAAAGCCAGAAGGACAAGTCGAAATATCTCTATGTGCATCGCCTGAACATTCCCCTATGGAAAGACCGGCTCACCATAGGCTTCAACGAGGCCATCGTCAACGGCGCCACCACCGACGAGCAAGGCCCCAAGGATTCCCTCAACGCTCTGCGGCCCGATTTGTACGGCCAGACCAGGTCCTGGGAGTGGGCGTACCTGATTCCTTTCGTGCCGTATAAATTTACGGAGCATTACCTTGGAGATCGCGACAATGCCTTGATGTCGTTCGACGCGGACCTGCGTTTTCCCCATAATTTCCGGGGATATTTTGAACTCCTTATCGACGATTTAACCTCTCCCTGGACCGCCCTGAGCGATGATTGGGGAAACAAATGGGCTTTTACCCTGGGTGGCCAGTACTTCGGTTGCATAAAAAACAAGGATGTGACGGCAACGCTGGAGTATTCCCGGGTCGAGCCATGGGTGTACACGCATTTTGACGGCGGCAGCCACCGTTATTCCAATTTTGACCAGTGCCTGGGGATGCCCTTGGGACCCGACGCCGATGCGCTTGTCATCGCGCTCGATGGGCAAATCAGCGGTCGTAATACGGTGGGACTTACATTGACAAACACGCGGAAGAACGCCGCGGTTCGCGGAGGCAATATCACCGATGTTTTTCAGGATTCCGCGGAAGTTTACGATGGCGGCACGGTATACCGGCCCCCGCACCCGGATTCCTGGCGTAAGCATTTTTTAGGGCCGGGAACTGTGACTTCAACGCGGCTGGGCCTTTCGTGGAAATACTCCCCATTCGGCGTATTTAAAATCGATGCATTGCTGGAGTATGATTTCGAGGCCGGGAAAAACGGCGTTTACGGCCATGCCTCCGGCGGCCTGGTGTTCTAGTCGGAGGGAGAAATGGCGTCCACGATCCCCTTAAAAAACAAGGTACGCATCGCACTGCGGACCATGCGGTTCGGTAAAGGCCCCCGTTTCGCCTCGCTTTTCGTTACCAGAAAATGCAACTGCGCTTGTAGCTATTGTAAAAGCATCAACCAACCCTATCCCGACATTTCACTTGAGCAGTGGCACGCGGTTATTGACAGGTTACATGACTGGGGCGTGCGTATTTTTTCGCTTACGGGAGGCGAACCGCTGGTGCGAAAGGATATTCCGGACATTGTACGCTCCATCGCTCGCCGGAAAAAGGCGGTCTGCTGGATGATATCGAATTTTAAAAGCGTGGATAAAACCGTCATCGATTCCCTTTACGAAGCGGGCCTGCAATTTCTTACCTGTTCATTGGATTCCCTGGACGGCAAGGGCGTCAAGTCCGACGGCGGGGCGCTCGATCTGCTTATCTATGCCAAGAAAAAGGGCATTATCGCCTCAACCCTTACGGTGGTTACCAAGAATAACCTCGCACTGGTCCCGGATATCGCGCGGGAGGTTACCGGCAGGGGTTTACTGTTCGATATGGGGCTTTTCCAACATGTCGGCGGCGCGTTTTCCCCGGCGGATACGGCGCTTAAACCCGAGTCCATGGCCGAGGTGGAAAGGCTGCGAAAGGCGCTGAAACACTTGAAGATGACAACGGGGTTGGTTTCACCCAGTTGGACCTATCTATGCGAGAACCTGGCGCTGTATGATACTATGGCTTGGAAGTGCCCGGCCAACCGTGACGATTATTTAGTTGTCAATAACAACGGCTCGCTTATGACCTGCCAGGAATATGCCGATGGCCCGTTCGTTCTTGACATGAAAAACCTCCGAGACGAACGGTGGCGCATAGCAAAACGCGCTACGGTTGAATGCTGCCCCGGTTGTTTTTACGGATGCTATTACCAGAAAAGCGCGCTACGACCGGTTGACCTACTGTTTGACGCATACACTATGCTGCGCGCGTGAAGAATCCCGTATTATTCCCGCCGCTTACCGGCCCCTACCGTCGCTTGATCGGTCGATGAGTGCATAATAAACTTCATTTTTCTGAACACGATGCGTTTGGTCTGAAAAAGCTGCGTCGGGTCGGTAACGGTAAACGTGAGCGTATCGCTGCCGAACCAGGTGGCGGCCTTGATCTTTGTAGTGTCGGGGACGACGACGATGCGCCGGGTAAAAAAGCTAGGTCTGATCAGAAACCCCGAATGGCCGATGGGGCGGAAGGAGGACATGATCGAATCGACTTTGAAATAATTCCCGTTTTTAAATTTCCAATTGAGCGTTGTCGGCGCATTGTCGGGGTCTTTGGCGCACGTGTCCAACAACAGCGTATCAAAGGGAACCCCCGCGAATTTTATTTGAAGCGTGTCAAGCGTTATTTTGGGAGGATCGGGAATTTCGTTTATCATGAACATGCCCACGCGCGAATCCCAGAGGCCGCCGGGAGCGATGACCTTGAAGTTGAGGTTGAAGGTGTCCGTCCATTCGCTGTCGCTATTGACGGGAACGGTAAGTTTCCGGGTAAGCGCGTTATACGAGGATACGCCGTTGCCCGCACTGTCGGTTATGATCCAATTACATGAGGCCCTGTAGGTTGCGGCGTCAAGAATCGCCGGGTCGGTAATGGTTACAAAGGTATCAAGGAAAAGCGTGTCGAAGGAACGTCCCTCACGCACGGACCGGTTGAGGTTTTTTATTGTTGGGGGATAGGTCGCCGGTCCTCCGTACTTGAGCATGAGAATCAGCGTATCGGAATTGCGCGCCTTATCCCATGCGACTATCGTATCAAAGGTAACCCCTTTGACAAGCGTTGAAAAGAAACCTTTCGCCATCGTCGTAACGCTCGTATCATTGACAAGGGACATTTTTCCGCCGTTGAAGGTTACGGAATCAATTGCCCAATTATCGCCGGCGCGGACAACGACGCTGTCGGGCAGGGAAACAATCGAATCGCCCGATTGCGGGTGTACAAGCGTTATTGACGGGCGAGTGGTATCCGACACGTAGACGGTGCATGCGGCCATGGCGCTGTAATTATATCGCCGGTCCACGGCCTGCGCGTAACACACGATGGGTTGAACAAGCCCCTCCCTGAGAACGAGCTTTCTCAATGTGCGCGAAAGAGTATCGTCGCCGATGCGCGATGTTAACGGATAATAAACATCCACGCGGCGGGCTTTGGCGGAGTCCGCGTCGAGACTCAGGCTCGTCGAATATCCGAGAAGATTGCTGTCCTTGGCAATCACGTGGAACTTGACGGTAATGGAGTCTCCAAGGTAGGCATGGTAGGCCGTCTGAGCCGGGGTTACCCGCGGAACGGGGTGCGTATAAACGATAAACCCCTTCGGCGGGGCCAAGGAGTCCCTGGCGCCGTTCTTTTTAACGATGACGATCTGCATGGTAAAAGCGCCGGTGTCGTTCCACGAAAAGGGGAAAACCGCCGAGGCGCGTCCCTTGATCGTGTCCCTGAAAAAAACGCTATCGAAACCGTTGCGGCCGACGCGAACGATAACGCTGTCAATAAGACCGGGCAGAAGCACATTGACAGTACAAGAGTACGCGGCGCCCATGGCGAGGGAATCGTGCATGTTCGAAAGCGTGTTGTCGGGGATTATTTTCGCGTTATCAGGGTTCGTGTAGGGGTTTTGCGGAACGGTGCCGCATGACACAAGCGCGGTAAAAACAGCGATCATGCACAAGCGAAACATTGAAGATTTCATTGCGTCCGCCCTTCAAATATGGAACCCCGTTAACGGCCGTCTTTAAGACGGGTTATTAAAAAGTCGGGCATTTTTATTTTTCGCATTTTGTTTTGGGTTTTGGCGATATCGTAGGCGATTCTTTGACAAGAAAAAGTCCGGGATTCGGTATCGAGAATCCCGTAGCACGAGAGCGGATTGCGATCCCTGGGCTGTCCGACGCTGCCGATGTTGATGAGGAAGCGAGATTGCTTCATTTCGCCGAAGGAGATGGCGGCGCCTTGGTGAACATACACCTCTTTTTCATTTTCCAAAACGATGATGATGGGAATATGCGTATGTCCTACAAAGCAAAACGACGTGTCGAAAAATTGAAAATTGAACGCCGCCTCCTCCAATGACGTGATATAATACCACATGTTCGGTTCATAGGGAGTGGCATGGACGAACGTATGGGAATGTTTTTTTTCCTTGAGCGGAAGCGAACGCAGAAACGATTGTCCTTCCGTGTCAAGGTTCTCGACGGTCCAATCGATGGCGATCTTAGCATGTACGTTAAAATGGTCGGTGGAAAGCAGGCCCACGGCCGCGGCATCGTGATTTCCTAAAATGCACAAGGGGGAGGCTTTTTTAACCAGAGCGATGCATTCATTGGGGTTCGCGCCATAACCGACGACATCCCCCAGACAGACGATTTCGTCGATTTTTTGTCGCGCGATGTCCGCCAACACGGCTTCTAGCGCTTCACTGTTCGCATGAATATCGGAGATGATTGCGATTCTCATAGGGTATTTACATTATCCGTTTTCCATATAACGAAACACGCTCGAGCCGATCTCAATACGATCTTTATGGTGTAAAACATGGGTCTTTTTTTTTCTGCCGTTGACTTTGAATTTTCCCATGAATTTGTGGGACCGTATCCGGAGATCCCCGTCTTTTTTTTCAATTTCGATATGCCCCTCGCCCACCATGAAGCCCGACACGAAAATGTCGTCATTTTCCGACGCCCCGAGGGTAATACTCGGTTTGTCTATTTTATATACGACGTGTTTGTTCGTTTCAATAAGAACCGCGGACGGGGCCTCGCCGGTGGAATGATCCGTTGAATCGGCCGTTTGTTCCTTCGCGGAGGCTTCGTTGGACTCTTCATCCGACGGATGCCGCGGCATATCGACATTCGGCGCGACGGCCGCCGATGGAGATGGAGACGCGGGGGCTTCCCGCGCATCGTCGGATTCAAGGAGGATGGTATATTTACCTATGGTAATAACGTCGCCGGGGAAAAGAACGGTTTTCGCGGTTTTTTTGTTGTTGACAAAAGTGCCGTTAAGGGAATTCAGATCGGAGAGCACGGGGTTGTTGTCGGCATTCCGTTCGATTTTTGAATGACGGCGCGAGATCCCCATATTGGAAATGCAAATTTTATTTTCGGGCAGCCGGCCGATGGTGATGACTTGGTCGTCAAGTTCATAAGTCTTGATGACTTTGTTATTATATGATACACTAAATTTAATCATGGTTCGTTCCTCGTACCCGGTGAGCCGGATACTATGAATTATTCATGGACAAGCCTAACGCCGGGCCGCCGTCGATAATTCAGATGGAGACTCTCAAGCGCAACGAATAAAAATATACAATGTATTGCTTCTTTATCGCAAAGAATGTAATTACTTTCTTAAAGTATATCACGGCAGATCGTATACTACAAGTGTTTAAAAAGGAAATAAACATGGCAATTTTCCCGACTTCCACGGACTCAATACGGGTAAAAATCAGGATACTGATTGTTCTGGCCTTTTCATTGGGAATTCCCCTTGCCATGCCGCCGCGGGCCTTCGGCGCTCAAGTTGATGCGATAAAAATGAAAAGCGGTCTTTTGGAAAAATTGGATTCAATCGACGTTGAAAAACAAATTCGGAAACGAAAAGGCCGGTCGCTTGAGGATCTTGAAAAATGCGCGGCCAGCATTAAGGATTCCATCGCGGCGGTACGCGAAGCTATTGAAAAACGCCAAGACCCCGCCGAAGCCTCGTCCACGACTCATGAAAATGACGGATCAGTCCGTTCAACGCGCGCCTATCAAAAATATATGCCGCGTAATGTTTTCGATTGGGTGGTTCTTGTCGTCGGCGGGATCGCCATCATCGCCGGCATCATATTATGCATCGGATTTTTTTCCATGCTCTTCGGGAAAAAAGGGGGGGAAAAGACGGACGGAAACGCCTCGGGACCGGACCATCTTTCGCCTGAACTCCATGGATCATCCGCCGGGCTGGAATCCGCCATCGCCGCGCTTTCGTCCGAAGTTTCGAAGAGGAGGATTGACTCTTTGCGAGACAGAATGAGCGGCGGAAACGCGGAGGCATCCACCGCGGGCGGCGCGCCGCCCACCGCGCAACCGCCGCGGGATGGGCTCGCGGCCGGCGCGGAGGATATAAAAAGCGGCATCCTGCGGGCGGCGCGTGAAGGCGCTTCGGTCAATGAGATTTCAAGGCGGTTTCACATGGGCGCTGATCAAGTATCGCTGATTCTTCGTGTAGCGCGCAAGGACGGCGGCCTAGCGCAATAGTCCTGGCAAATAGCCATGGAGAACGCCCCGCGCCGCGGCAACAGAGGGATTCCTTATGACGGCACTCACGCCTATCATCACCGCGCAGGTTATAACGCTAGCTCCCCTGATGACTTCGGGAAAAGGTTTCGTCGAAAAAATCACGGACGACGGACGCGCCGTTATCGCCGCCGGTTCGGGAAAAATGATCGCGCGGCTGACTTCCGGAACCTTGACGCAAGGCGATACGGTGCTGTTTCAAGTCCGGGGCCGCGAATTATATATCGAAAAAATCGACACGTCCGCCCCCCCCGCACCATGCGCCCCGTCGCTTACCTCGGCTTTTGCCTCGGCCGACGCCTTTGAAGCGCTCCCCCG